>Ga0209136_1000019_pt1 | contig 119657 bp, 111 predicted proteins | sample SaaInl0LU_22_DNA_FD_184640 | JGI IMG/M metagenome (GOLD analysis project Ga0209136, IMG submission 184640) | Marine microbial communities from expanding oxygen minimum zones in the Saanich Inlet - ESP_90LU_22_DNA (SPAdes) (version 2) | ecosystem: Environmental > Aquatic > Marine > Intertidal... | reverse complement strand
GGAACACAACCACTCCCCGCCCGCACCACTGACCAAGGGCGTTAAAATCCTTGGGCCCTAGGCCGTGGGCGTGCGAGCCCCCGCCCGCACCATCACCAAATCGATATCACGAAACGGATGTTTTTGACTGATCTGTGGCACCAATGGCGCGGTGATTGCTGCAAATGAGCGTCTATATCAATTTCAGGGGTCGGTAGCGTCAAAAATTAAATCGGCACAAACATACCTTATTCACAAGACATCTTGCTCAAGGTCTGCTATTGGCTCCTTACTCTAGTCGTTTAGAGTAATGGTTAGCGGTACGGTTTCTTCAATGAACACAAGTTGCTTTCCTTCAACGATCGTTCATAGGAGAAAATTATGAGCACAGGAAAAGTTAAGTGGTTTAATCCACAAAAAGGTTTTGGCTTTATTGAGCCAGAAGACAAATCAACAGATGTATTCGTACATATTACAGCTGTTCAGAATTCAGGCATGGACGGCTTGGCAGAAGACCAGATGGTCTCTTACGAGCTCGAGACCGGCCAGAATGGCAAAACTTCAGCGGTTAATCTGAAGGCCCTTTAGGGCTGTCAATTATGGGCACACAGGGGCGCAGTTGTGCGCTTTGTGTGCCCATTTTCCGTTTAAAGCCCCAAACGCCAAAGGCGTTGATCAATTCAACCCAAGGCTTGCATATCTTGGCGTGCTAACCGTTACGCGCTGCACCTCGCGAAATGACGGGTAATGATCACCGCAGGCATAATGCTGGGTTGCCCAATTATCCCACATCACAACGGTTCCCGGCCGCCATTTCACTCGCATTTGATATCGCGGGTTGTCGATGCGGCTGAAGAGATGACGAAGCACAGCGTCGGATTCATCGGCTGCCAGCTCGTTAATCGCTTCGGTAAAGGCGGCATTCACAAATAATGTTTCGGCGCCCGTAACCGGATGTTTCCGCAAAACTGGGTGGTTCGTGGCTTTTTCCCGATTGATGGTTTCGGCAAGCTCGGCGGCACGATCACTCTGCCCATTTTCATTGACAAAAGAAAAGCCCTTTTGAATCGTATGGCGCGACGTCAATCCAGTTAAAAATTGCCGCATCGGCGCTGACAGCCCCTCGGCAACAGCAACCATATCAACCCATAATGTGTCGCCACCGACTGGCGGAATATGCACCCCATGAAGAACCGAGGCAAAAATCGGCACTTCGCGATAGGTCATATCAGCATGCCAGACCTCATTTTCCGGCGGGTTATCGTCATCATTGCGGATGATGATAATATCCTCATAGCCGGCAACTTTTGGATACATCGGAACAGCTGGTGCCAGATCACCAATCAATTTTGCAACATCAACATGTGTTTGTGGGTCGGGATGCTGATCCCGAAATACCAGAACTTTATTTTCAACCAGCATTTGGAAAAGCTGTTCAGCATTGCTGCTGTCATTGCGTTTCACAAGATCGGCCAGCTGTACCCCACTCACTTCGGCGCCAAGCGCCCCCGTCAAAGGCATAATTTCAGCAGTTTTAAGCATATCATCCCCCCTTTTACATTGATCCGTATAAAACCCTCATTACCGCACCGTCTATGCCACTGTCCTTGGCTTTACACGGTGATCCATTTGCTTTGCCGACAAGCGCATGACCAGCCTGTTTCAAACCGACTTAAAGCTTCGTCGATAGCGTCTCAGAAGGATTTATCCGCGTCAATAGGCGGCATTAATATCGGCAGGCGATCATCATTGGCCAATGGCAAATTCTAGGGACTTATTGATGCAGAATCTCACCGGCAAACAGCGCGGCACCAATGGCCAGCTGCTGGCTCCAATCATGTGCGGCATCGCCATCGGCATTATCCGAAATGAATTTGAAACAGTGAAAATCAATCGCTTTTTGCTGGCAAATTTTGGCAAATACATAGGCTTCCATATCAACAAGATCGCTTGTCAATTCGGGCGGGGCGCTGACAAATTGATCGCCACTGCCACAGCTTAACCCGCCAGTGCCGGCAAGAATCTGGCCATCATCTTCAAACGGCGTCTGCCCAAGCGCAAATCCCAAGGCACGCACATCCATATCGCGCTGCAAAAAGCGGGTTACGCGATGAAGCCCCACAAGGCCGGGGCGCAAGGCACCTGCACTGCCATAATTCACCACTTGTTTTGGCCGATGCGTGGCAATTGCATCGCAAAGGGCAATCGCCGCATTTACCTTACCAACACCGCTATAAACAATGGTCCAACCAGCAGCCATGTCACGCGGAAGTTCATTTTCAAGCGCCACAATAAGAAGCGTTTTTTGCGGATCAAAGCTATTCATCATAAGCCTTTAGCGTAACAAGTGGCACATCCAACTTGGCGCGGCCAGCAAGCGCAACAAGTTCGATTACCACGGCGCAAGCAGGAACAATGGCACCACATGATTCAAGTAATGTTTTGGCAGCAATCATCGTTCCGCCAGTGGCAAGAAGATCATCAATAATAAGAACCGAACGGCCCTCGATGGGAGCATCTTGCTGGATCGTCAATTCGGCAGTGCCATATTCAAGATCATATCCAGCCCGCACCAGCTTGCCAGGCAATTTCCCCGGTTTGCGCACCATCAGTGACCCGATATTCAACCGCGATGCCAGCAAAGTGGAAAAAAGAAAACCGCGCGATTCAATGCCCGCAATCAAATCAATGTCAAAACCGGATAATTGCGCGGCAAATTGATCAATCGCATGCGCCATGCCCTCGGCAGATGCCAATAGCGGGCTAATATCACGAAATAAAATTCCGGCTTTTGGAAAATCTGGATAGCTGGCGATATAATCACCAAAATCAATAGATCCAACTGACACCCGCACAACTCCCACGATAAAACCGGCGTTTCCGGCATTTTTGGGATAAACAATTTTGTGCCATGGCGCAAGAATTGATCATCCATTTGACTTGGCTTTGCGCCCTGACCGAAAATATCTAGCACTGCCCTAACAAGCAAAGGCCAACGCTGATGGTTAGTTACAATCACCATTCCTGTTGGTCACAGTTACTATCTGCACCAACGCCTCATAGCCATAACGCATATTTGCCAAAGTTGTTTGCCGTTGCTGATCGGGCGCGCTAGATTGCAGATGGTTATCACCTTCGGACAAAATCATGTTTTTCCTACCGCTTTTTGATGAAAATGCTACGGGCCGAAAGCCAATAATCGTGTGGTTGATTATTGCCGCCTGTATTTCAGCTTTTTTCTGGCAGCAATCGCTTGATGGCATTGCCGCCAATCTGGCGGTTTACCAATTCGGCTTTGTTCCGGCAATTGTGCTTCAAGGTGAGACATTACCCGCCGAATTTATCATTGTCCCCACTTGGGCAACTTTTGTGACCTCGATGTTTTTGCATGGTGGCTGGCTACATCTTGGTGGCAACATGCTGTATTTATGGATTTTTGGTGACAATGTCGAAGATTCAATGGGGCGAGGCCGCTTTATCGTCTTTTATCTGTTATGCGGCGCGTTCGCGGCATTGGCGCAAGGCCTAATTGACCCCTCATCGCAAGTGCCAATGGTTGGCGCATCAGGCGGCATTGCCGGTGTCTTGGGGGCTTATCTGATGCTTCACCCAAAGGCAGCGGTGCGCTGTCTTTTCATCGTCATTGTGTTTTTCCGCTTTATTAATCTACCTGCATGGCTCGTCCTTGGCGGCTGGATCGGCCTTCAATTTGCATCTGCGCCACAATCTTTTAACGGTGATGGCGGCGGTGTTGCCTATATGGCGCATATTGGCGGCTTTTTGGCAGGTCTGGCACTGATCCCGTTTTTCAAGAAAAATCACATATCCCTGTTTGATCGCGGCCAGCCACCAAAAACATGGTCAGGTCGGCCAATCAGCTTTGACGAGATGAGGGAGGATGCCCGCAAACGATTTCGCCGTAGCACAAACCAATCAATGCGAAGCTCGATTCCATCATCAAAACCCGATCGGCCAAAAGGCCCGTGGGGCTAGTCATATTCGGTCATAGCGGTTGGACGCCATGGATAGGGGGTTAATCTGCCAAAGTGCCGTCAGCATTAACGATATTGGCCTCTGCACCAAAGGCGCGCACCTCGGCCTCAACGGTCTTTGCCGCGCGGGTGGTCGCCTCAACATCAAGCCCGCTAACAACAATCGCCGTGCCAAATTGGCCGGGCTTCATCCAAGGATAGCTGCCAATGCTGACGCCATCATGGCGCGCCTCAACATCGGCAAGAATCGTGGCGATATTCCCCTCACCGGTTGAACATTGAACCGTGATCCGTGTCATCACAACACCGCCGGGCAATTGGTTTTTCAACCCTTCAAACATGGCCTGCAAGATGGTTGGCACTCCGGGTAAAACATGGACATTGCCAATGATATAGCCAGGTGCAGCCGATAGCGGATTATCAATCAATGCGGCCGTATCGGGAATATCGGCCATTTTTTGACGTGCGGCGTTAAATTCAAGATCGGTATTGGCATAATGGGCAATGAGCCTGCGTTCAGCCTCTGGATGACGGATCACCGGCACATTAAAAGCGGCGGCCACTGCATCGGTTGTAATATCGTCATGCGTTGGGCCGATACCGCCGCTGGTAAAGACCAGATCATAGGTTTTTGACAATGTTTGAACCGTTTCAATGATTGTCTGTTTTTTATCGGCAATGACCCGCGCCTCGCCAAGCTGTATTCCCTGCGCACCAAGCTGTTCGGCAAGCCAGCCAATATTCTTGTCCTTGGTGCGGCCAGACAGAATTTCATCGCCAATCACAATTATAGCGGCGGTAGGATTCGCAGAAGATGACATGATTGGAAACCTTGAATATGCAGATAAATAAAGATGGCAGACTGTGCTGAAATATAACCAAACTGTCAAATGACTTGATGCGTCAATGACCCGATTAACAGCAAGAAATACAGTTTATAGGTTTCGCAATTGGCAAAATATGCTATTTCAGCGGCATTATATCATTCCCAAATGAAAGGCGCGTTTTGATCCGCCGCCGCAATAGAGATGACGATGCGAAGTGAAACAGTAATACGACATGGTGCCGAAGGTTTTGCTGGCATGCATAAAGCAGGCCGCCTTGCCGCCGAAGTGCTGGATATGATCACCCCATATGTGATCGCCGGTGCCAGCACTGAACATCTCGATCGTTTGTGCCATGACTATATTTTGGCGCATGGCGCCACACCCGCGCCGTTGAATTACAAGGGCTTTCCGAAATCCACCTGCATTTCGCTCAATCACGTTGTTTGTCACGGGATCCCCGGGCCAAAAACGCTTCGTGATGGCGATATTCTCAATATCGATATTACCGTCATTCTCGACAGCTGGTACGGCGATACATCCCGCATGTTCTATGTTGGCGAGCCGTCAATCAAAGCCAAGCGCCTAACCGAAGTGACCTATGATTGCCTGATGCGCGGCATTGACGTGGCGCGCGCTGGCAACACGCTTGGCGATATTGGTCATGCAATCCAGTCCCATGCCGAATCCTGCCGCTTTTCCGTGGTTCGTGACTTTACCGGCCATGGCCTTGGACAGGTGTTTCACACAGCCCCTACCATATTGCATTATGGCGAAGCAGGCAGCGGCATGGTTCTTGAACCGGGGATGATTTTCACCATCGAGCCAATGATCAATGCCGGCCGGTCAGAAACCAAAATTCTAAATGATGGCTGGACGGCGGTAACCCGCGATAAAAGCCTGTCCGCCCAATTTGAACATTCCATTGGCATTACCGATGGCGCTGCTGAAATTTTCACAATTTCGCCTGCCGGTTTTACCTTGCCGCCCTATCGCAGCTAGTCAGCGCCAAGTTAAATTTCAAAAAAACCTTCGATTAACCGACTTTTAATCCGTTTGGGTTATCTGTTTGGATATGACAAAATCTTCAAAAGAACCGCCCGGACGCGCCAATCCCGCTGAATATGCCAAGGGACACCGCGCCCGCATGCGCGGTAAATTGCTTGAAAAAGGCACTGCCGCCCTTACCGAATTGGAAATTTTGGAAATGCTGCTTTATGCTGGCGCACCGCGTGGTGACACCAAGCCTTTGGCCAAACGGCTGATCAAAACATTCAAAAGCCTCTCGGCGGTTCTTCGTGCCAGCCCTGATGATCTGCGCCCAATCAAAGATATGGGCGATGCGGCCATTGCTGCGGTTAAAATCGCCGAGGCAGCCGGTCTTCACATAAGCCATTCACGCGTCAAAGGAAAACCGGTTTTGACACATTGGATGGAAGTTCAGAACTATTGCATCAGCAAGCTGGCACATGAACCAATCGAGCATGTGATGATTTTATGCCTTGATAGCCAAAACCGCTTGATTGCCGATGAAACAATTTCAAGCGGAACGGTTAATCAAACATCAGTCTATCCGCGCGAAATCGTCAATCTTGCGCTTCGGCATTTTGCCCATGCGGTTATTATTGTGCACAACCACCCAAGCGCTGAAACCAAACCATCACGCGCTGATATTGGAGTGACAAAAGACATTAAAAAAGCGTTGGCGGTAATGGGCATAGCGCTCCATGATCATCTGATTGTTGCTGGCACCAGTTGCGTCAGTTTTAAAAGCCTTGGCCATCTCTAAAATCATGGCTTTTGTCGCAGCAAAGCTTTACTTAGCGGTCGTCAGATATTTTTTTCGCGGCTTTACGGGTTAATTCGCCTGCTTTACGGCTTGCCCGCAGCAATGATGGCCGCGCCGCATCAAGGGCCTTGCCCGCCACTTCGCCAGCCTTTTTCTGCACCGCAGGATTTTGCGCAACACGCATCAAAGCGGTAACAACCAATCGGCGAATCAGCATGTAGATGCCCCCTAGCAAAATAGCCACAACGGCTAGTTATGCGCTGGCTTTTTGCGCATCTCAATGGTACAACCATCCTCCATTTAACGCAAAAGGTATTAGAGTTATGATCCCGCGATATTCCCGACCGGAAATGAGCGCCATCTGGTCTGAGGAAAGCAAGTTCCAGATTTGGTTTGAAATCGAAGCACATGCCTGTGACGCACAGGCGAAATTAGGGGTTATTCCCGCATCGGCTGCGGCCATTGTTTGGGAAAAAGGCGCCTTTGACATTGACCGAATCAATGAGATTGAGCGCGAAACCAAACATGATGTTATCGCGTTCCTGACCAATCTGGCCGAATATATCGGCGAAGATGCCCGCTTTGTGCATCAGGGCATGACCTCATCTGACGTTCTTGACACAACCTTGTCGGTGCAGATGGCGCGGGCAAGTGATCTGCTGATTGAAGGCATTGACCGGTTGCTTGCCGGACTGAAAAAACGCGCCTTTGAGCATAAACGCACCCCAACCATTGGCCGCAGCCACGGCATCCATGCCGAACCCGTTACCTTTGGTTTGAAACTGGCCGGTTTTTACGCTGAATTCAGCCGGTGCCGTGAACGTCTCGTCGCCGCCAAACGTGAAATCGCCACCTGCGCCATTTCAGGTGCCGTTGGCACATTCGCGCATATTGATCCGGCTGTCGAAGCCCATGTTGCCGAAAAAATGGGGTTGGCGATTGAACCCGTGTCAACACAGGTGATCCCGCGTGACCGTCATGCCATGTTTTTTGCCGTGCTTGGCGTCGTGGCAAGTTCAGTTGAACGGCTTGCAACCGAAATCCGGCATCTTCAGCGCACCGAAGTACGTGAGGCTGAAGAATTTTTCTCGGCTGGCCAAAAAGGGTCATCAGCCATGCCGCATAAGCGCAATCCGGTTCTGACCGAGAATTTGACAGGAATTGCCCGCATTGTTCGCGCTTCGGTGGTGCCTGCATTGGAAAATGTGGCCCTATGGCATGAGCGCGATATCTCGCATTCATCGGTTGAGCGCGTTTTCGGCCCTGATGCCACCATCGGGCTTGATTTTGCGCTTCATCGTCTTGCTGGCGTGATCGAGAATCTATTGATCTATCCTGAAACAATGCAGGCCAATCTCGACAAGCTTGGTGGCCTCGTGCATTCACAGCAAGTCCTGCTGGCCCTGACGCAAAAAGGGGTTAGCCGCGAAGATTCCTATGTTTATGTTCAGCGCAATGCGATGAAGATTTGGGCCGAGGGCGGCAGCTATCTTGATAAGTTGAAAGCCGATGAAGATGTGGCGGCAAAACTAACAAGCAGCGAGCTTGACGCGCTTTTCGATCTTGAACAGCATTTCCGTCATATTGACACAATCTTTGATCGGGTTTTTGGCTAATTCATTAAAATCTGGCCATGACCAGACCTAAATTAGGACTCACAGCATGACACAAAAGAAACCGCTCTATGAAGGCAAGGCAAAAGTCATTTTTGAAGGGCCAGAAGACGGCACGTTGATCCAGCATTTCAAAGATGATGCAACCGCCTTTAACGCGCAGAAAAAAGACGTGATTTCCGGCAAGGGCATTTTAAACAATTATATCAGCGAACATATCATGATGGCCGTTGGCGAACTTGGCATTCCCAACCATTTCATCAGCCGCATCAGCGATCGCGAACAGCTGATCCGCAAATTGGAAATCATTCCGGTTGAGGTGGTCGTTCGCAATGTGGCTGCCGGGTCCATCTGCCCGCGTCTTGGGCTTGAAGAAGGGTCAATGCTAAACAACACCCTTGTTGAATTTTGCCTGAAAGACGATAGCCTTGGCGATCCGATTATCGCACCAGAGCATATTTTCACTTTTGGCTGGGCCACGCCGGAAGAGCTGGAAATCATCGTTGAAGATACATTGCGGATAAATGATTTTCTGACCGGCCTATTTCTTGGCATCGGTGTCCGGTTGATTGACTTCAAACTGGAATTTGGACGTTACGACACGGATGACGGCATTGAAATCATGCTTGCTGATGAAATCAGCCCTGATAATTGTCGCCTTTGGGACGCAGAAACCAACGAGAAAATGGATAAAGACCGGTTTCGCCGCGATTTGGGCGGGCTTGTCGAGGCCTATCAGGAAATTGCACGACGCCTTGGTGTAAAGGTGCCGCAAATCGACTAATATATGGCGACAGCGCCATGAATAGACCACAACAACAAAGGGCATAAAGATGCAAGCCATTGTAAATATATCGCTAAAAGAAGGTGTTCTTGATCCGCAAGGTCGGGCAATCTCGCATTCACTCAATGACCTTGGCTTTAACGAGGTTGGTGATGTGCGGGTTGGAAAGCAAATTCTGCTTGAAATCGACGAGACCGATCCGGCACGGCTTCGCCAGCGCGTTGCCCGCATGTGCGAAACATTGCTGTCGAATACAGTGATTGAGGATTATTCAATCGACATTCCAGACGAACAGTAGATTTGAATTTATCACCGCGTCACCCCTAACCAGTAATGCGAAAAAGACCATGACCCTCTCAGCCTTGCGTGTTGCCATCATTGTTTTCCCGGGATCGAATTGTGATCGGGACATGATGGTTGCCATCGAACAATTGACATCCCGCCGCCCTGCCCTTGTCTGGCACAAAGAAGCCTCGCTTGATGCTGCCGACCTTGTGATCATTCCGGGTGGCTTTTCATTTGGCGATTATTTGCGCTGTGGTGCACTTGCCGGCCGGTCGCCGATCATGAACGCCGTTCTTGATCACGCGGCGCGCGGCGGTGCGGTTATGGGCATTTGCAACGGCTTTCAGATTTTAACTGAAACGGGCATGGTACCAGGGGTTCTAATCCGCAATGCCGGATTGAAATTCAGCTGCCGTAATGTTGGATTGCAACTTTGTGAAACACTAGCCTCGCCCTTTACCGCCGGTCTTGAGCTAGGCGAGGATCTGACCATCCCGATCGCCCATAATGAGGGTAATTTTTTCGCCGATGCAGACGAGCTTGACCGGATTGAAGGCAATGGTCAGGTTGCATTCCGTTATGCCGCCAGCGACGCTGTTGGGCCGACCAATCCAAATGGTGCATCGCGTGATATTGCTGGTGTATTATCAAACAATGGCCGCGTTCTTGGCATGATGCCACATCCTGAACGCGCCATGTCTAAATTACATGGCGGCACTGATGGTGCCAAATTCCTGTTAAAATCTCTTGAGGCGCTGGTATCATGACTTCAGCATCAGATGTAATGACTTATGAAAACGCCGCCACAATGGGCTTGTCGCGTGATGAATGGGATCTGATCAATCAGCGCCTTGGTCGCACACCAAACCTTTGTGAGCTTGGCATTTTTTCGGCCATGTGGTCGGAGCATTGTTCGTATAAATCATCAAAGAAATGGTTGAAAACCCTGCCAATTGACGGCCCACAAGTGATCGAAGGGCCGGGCGAAAATGCCGGTGCGGTTGATATTGGTGACGGGCTTGCTGCCATTTTCAAAATCGAAAGCCATAATCACCCTTCTTTCATCGAGCCTTATCAAGGTGCGGCAACAGGCGTTGGCGGTATTTTGCGCGATGTATTCACCATGGGCGCGCGGCCGGTAGCACTGTTAAATGCACTTCGTTTTGGCGAGGCTGAGCATGAAAAAACCCGCCATCTTGTTGGCGGTGTTGTGTCGGGCATTGGCGGCTATGGCAATTGCATTGGCATTCCAACCGTTGGCGGCGAGGTCAATTTCGACAAATCCTATAATGGTAATATTCTGGTTAATGCCATGGCTGTCGGGCTAGCCAATAGCGACCGCATTTTCCGCTCGGCTGCAACAGGCCCGGGCAATCCGGTGATCTATGTTGGTGCCAAAACCGGCCGTGATGGCATCCATGGCGCGACAATGGCATCGGCTGAATTTTCCGACGAAACCGAAAGCAAGCGACCAACTGTGCAGGTTGGTGATCCCTTTACCGGAAAATTGCTTATGGAAGCCTGCCTAGAGCTGATGGCATCCGACTCGGTTTTGTCGATCCAGGATATGGGCGCTGCCGGCTTGACCTCATCATCGGTTGAAATGGCATCAAAAGGCGGGCTTGGCATGGAGATTGATCTTGATCTTGTGCCAGCACGCGAAGAAAACATGTCGGCCTATGAATTGATGCTGTCAGAATCACAAGAACGGATGCTGATGGTGCTAAAACCCGATGCAACCGAAACCGCACGCGCAATTTTCAATAAATGGGATCTTGATTTCATGCCAATTGGCCGTGTGACCGAAACCGGTCGGTTGATCCTGCTTAAAGATGGTGGCACCGCTTGCGACATTCCCATTGGCCCATTGGTTGATGATGCGCCGGAATATGATCGCCCACATGGTGATGCACCAGCACGCAAACAGCTTGCCAGCAGCGATATCACCAATGATCAACCGATTAGCCACATATTGAAAACAATGCTTGGTCATGTTGATCTGGCCAGCCGCCGCTGGATCTATGAACAATATGACAGTCAGGTGATGGCCGACACCATCGCTGGCCCGGGCGGTGATGCCGCATTGGTCAGGGTTCACGGCAGCAAACGTGGCCTTGCGATGAGTACCGATTGTACGCCGCGCTATGTCGAGGCCGACCCCAAAACGGGCGGCGCCCAGGCGGTTGCCGAAGCATATCGCAATCTATCGGCGATTGGCGCAACACCATTGGCGATTACCAATAACCTGAATTTTGGCAATCCCGAAAAACCGGAAATCATGACCCAGCTTGTTGAATCGGTGCTTGGCATGGGTGATGCAGCACGCCAGCTAGATACGCCTGTCGTATCGGGCAATGTGTCGCTTTATAATGAAACTGATGGCAAGGCCATCCAACCCTGCCCTGTTATCGGCATGGTCGGAGTCATCGAGAATGTTGATGATGCTGTTGGCAATTGCTTTATTGCCGCAGATCAAGATATTTTCGTAATCGGGCAAAGCGAGCAAACCGATGATGGCTGGCTTGGCGTATCCATCTACCAGCAGCATCACGGCGATGATGGCATTTATGCGCCACCACCGCTTGACCTTGCGGCCGAACAGAAAACGGGAAGTTGGGTTCGCCAGCAGATTCTTGGCGGTGGCATTAATGCTGCGCATGACATCAGCGATGGCGGCCTCGCTGTTGCGATTGCCGAAATGACCATGCGGTCTGGATTTGGCGCTGATATTTTGGTGCCAAAGACAGGCAATCTTCACGGGTGGGCCTTTGGCGAAGACCAGGCGCGGTTTGTGGTTACAACAGCCGATAGCAAAACGCTGATTGCCGCCGCAAAAGAGGCTGGTATTGAAATCACAAAGGTTGGTATGGTTTCCGACCGCAGCGAATTGAAATTTGGTGACAATGACACCATATCATTATCAGATCTAAATGATGTCTTCGAAGGCTGTATTCCGGCATTGATGGCTGGCTAGTCAAATCAGGAATAGCCTAAACAGCATTTAGCCAAGCGGCATTTAAAAGGAGCAGCAACCATGGCAATGGCAGCAAGCGAAATCGAAAACCTGATCAAGGCCGCCTTTCCAGATGCCATCATCACCATCGAAGATTTACGCGGTGATGGTGATCATTACGCCTGCAACGTGATCTCCAGCGCCTTTGCTGGCAAGAATCGTGTTCAGCAGCATCAAATGGTTTACAAGGCACTTGGTGGCCGTATGGGCGGAGAGTTGCACGCACTCGCCCTGCAAACATCGGCACCGCAAAATTAATATCCCGTTACCAACAGGGCATGACACCCAGTTTTAGGAGCAAAATAATGTTGGATGATGCACTCAAGACCCGCATTGATAATGAAATTGGCAGCGAGCAAGTTGTGCTTTTCATGAAAGGTACACCCGTCTTTCCACAATGCGGTTTTTCCGCAGCAGTTGTGGGCGTTCTATCGCATCTTGGCGTAAAATTTCGCGGCATAAATGTGTTGGAAGATGACAATATCCGTGAAGGCATCAAGGCCTATTCGGATTGGCCAACAATCCCACAGCTTTATGTAAAAGGCGAATTTGTTGGCGGCTGTGACATCATTCGTGAAATGTATGAAACTGGCGAATTGACCGAAATGTTTCAAACACATGGTATCAATGTCCAGCCAAGCTAGGCTGGCGAAATAAAACAACCACACCGCGGGCTTCTGTCGGCAAAATCCTAGTCGGCGGTGTGGCTTTCAACGATGTTATCCGACATAAAGGCGCGTTCCGACACGACCTCGGCAATGCGTATCCGGTACCAATCATAAAATTCCTGACGCCCCATCGCCTGGGCAACCATATGTTCGGCATGGCCGCGCCATTGCGCAATTGCATCACGATCGGTCCAATAGGAAACAGTGATGCCGATCCCATCATCACCACGAACCGATTCAACCCCGAGAAAGCCGGGCTGTTGCTGCGCCAGCGTCACCATGCGGTTAGCGGTGATTTCATACATATCCTCGCCGCTTAGGCTGCGCTGTGCGGTGAAAATCACCGCATAATAACGCTCAGGCCAGCCTGTATCCGCATCAATATTGCTATCATTCATGGGAACCCTCTATGGTTGGTGAATCGTCTTTTCAAAATAGACCCGCTTAAATCCATGATCTTCGCGCCGCGCAATCTCGCAAAACCCTGTGTTCTGATACCAATTAATATTTTCATGCATTAATTCATTTGTGTAGAGCTGATAAGATATGCCCCCCCTTTTCGCCATGAAGGACTCGCTATGACGGATCAATGCCGCCCCGATACCCTGCCCCTGACTTGATGGCGCAACGGCAATATTATCAAGCCGCCAGCAACCGGCATCATAACAAAGCACCACATAGCCGCAAATCACGCCATTTATCGCAATAAAAACTGTGTCATCAATAATATGGCGGTTAAAATCGGCAAGCATCGGCGCCGGTGGACGTCCAATGCGGCCAATATAATGCCGGTAGGCCTCATGTGCCAGACGAACCAAATTTGGCGCATCGCTAAATGTCGCACAACATATGTTCATAAGCTGATAATAGCATAAAAAGCTTTTTGCCAAAGCCGCATTAACAAGACCGGCACAAACCGGCATCGCCATAATCATCTGCATATAATCAGGCGATATATACCATAAAGAAAGGGCGACACTTTCGGGCCGCCCTTCTGAAACAGATCATTATCTTACCGGTTCAAACCGGCGCTCACGATTTAACGTGAGTAATATTCGACCACTAGATTTGGTTCCATCTGAACGGGATAAGGCACTTCATCGAGGCTTGGCACCCGAACAAAAGTAGCCGCAAATTTTGTGTGATCAGCATCGACATATTCTGGAACATCACGCTCGACCGAAGCAATCGCTTCAAGAACCGCAGGAATGTTCTTTGCCTTTTCTTTCAGACTAATCACATCACCGGGCTTTAGCATCACTGATGCAATGTTACAACGCTTGCCGTTGAGCATTACATGGCCGTGGTTGATGGTCTGACGCGCCGCAAATACGGTTGGCACCATTTTGGCGCGATACAATACGGCATCAAGACGGCATTCAAGAATACCAACCAAATTCTGGCCGGTATCACCGCGACGACGAACAGCTTCGGCATAATATTTTTTGAACTGCTTTTCACCGATATTGCCGTAATAGCCTTTCAGCTTTTGCTTGGCCATCAGCTGCACGCCAAAATCAGTTGGCTTTTTGCGGCGCTGACCATGCTGGCCTGGCCCATATTCGCGTGAATTTACAGGTGACTTTGGACGACCCCACAGGTTTACACCAAGACGGCGGTCGATTTTATGTTTGGAGGAGTGCCGCTTATGATCGGACTTTGCCATTGATTGGCTCCTTTTTTCCGTGTTGTCCCGGTAGGGCCGCCATATCAGCCAAAGCTGGTATTTTGACCGGCATCACACCCCGCTGGTGCAATCCGCGTTCCCGAGAATTTGCCGAAAATTATGAGCATTTGACCCATTTGTCAAACATATTTCGCAATGGCTAGTCACGTTTTCGCGTTAGCGCCTGAATCACGCCGTGAAGCGTGCTAATTTCCTGCGCTGACGGGGCTGCGCGCGTGAAGAATGCCCGTAAATTCCGTTTAACCACATGGCTCATATCGGGCGCTGTGAAAAAACCACCATCATCAAGCGCGGTTTCAAGTCGTTGAAAGAAAAAATCGCGTTCTTTGATAGAAGCAAGCGGCGCATCTGGCATGACTGGCTTGGTCAGAAGATCTGACGCTAGTTGATTTGGGGCTGGATGATCTGGGGCGGCATCATCGCCATGCTGGCTTTCAAGATAGGCTGCCATACGCCATTCCCATGCCATCAACAAAACCGCTTGCGCCAGATTCAACGATGGGTAAGACGGATTTAACGGCGCGGTTACAAGAATATCAGCAAGCACAACCTCATCATTATCAAGCCCAGATGCCTCGGGCCCAAACAGCATGGCAACTCTGCCAGCTGATGGCGCATCCGGGGGCGATGCCGCTGATCGCCGGTCATGCGCCAGCATCATCATGGCGGCAGCGCGTGGATCAGCGCTTTTAATCGGCAGATCGCGCCGTCTTGCGCTGGCTGCCACCATTAATGAAACATCATAAGCCGCATCAGCCAAATTGTTATAAACACGGGCATTTTCAATGATTTCACTCCCCCCTGCTGCCATTGGCAACGCCGCAGGGTTCGGCCAGCCATCACGCGGCGCAACAAGCCGAAGATCGGTTAGCCCGCAATTCATCATGGCGCGGGCAGCCGATCCAATATTTTCGCCCATTTGCGGGCGCGCCAGAATCACAATTGGCGCGGTTGGCAGGATTGTCATTTTGAAATCGACTTTGGACCAGCGATTTGATCATGCTGCAATTTCCAGATCATGCCATCACCAAGCGCGGCAACCGAAGCATCAATAATATTGGTCGATAGGCCAACCGTGCGCCAAACAGGGCCACCCGGAACACAAAATTCGATCATCACACGGGTTACGGCGCCGGTTCCCGACCCTTCTGCCGCATCAAGAATGCGAACCTTGTAATCAACCAGCTCGACATCGGCCAGCGATGGATAGGCGGCGACCAACGCTTTGCGCATGGCGGTATCAACCGCATTCACCGGACCATTGCCGATGGCGGCTTCGTGAAAACAATCATCACCAACAAAAATTGTCGTTGTGGCTTCGGATTCAACAACCAATTCGCCGCGCGCGTTAAACCGCCGCTCATCCATGACACGGAACCGACCAATACGGAAATATTCTGGCACTTCGCCAAGCATCTGACGGGCAAGAAGCTCGAAACTGGCCTCGGCAGAGTCAAAGGCCCAACCTTCAAATTCCTTTGCCTTCACAACGCTGATCAGCGTATCGAGTCTTTCATCCTTGGGGTCAATCTCAATCTTGAACTGGGCAAAACGCGCCAGCATATTTGAACGGCCCGCCTGATCCGAGACAAGGTAATGCCGCTCATTGCCAACCTTTTCCGGCGGCACATGTTCATAAGTCCGCGGGTCTTTTTGCGCAGCAGATGCGTGTAATCCGCCCTTATGCGCAAAGGCCGCCGCGCCAACATAGGGCGCATGGGCATCCGGCGCACGATTCAGCCGGTCATCAAGAAAACGTGACAAACCCATTAATTTCGGAAGATTGGCCTCAGAAATATTGGTTTCATAGTCGGTTTTCAGCACCAAACTAGGGATAAGGGAAATCAGATTTGCATTGCCGCACCGTTCCCCAAGCCCGTTAATTGTGCCTTGCACCTGACGCGCCCCAGCGGCAATCGCCGCCAGCGAATTTGCCACGGCAACGCCAGCATCATTGTGACAATGGATTCCCAACCGGATATCTGGCATTTTTTTGTGAACAGCGCTGACAATATCAAACACCTCATCGGGAAGCGTGCCGCCATTAGTGTCACAAAGAACAACCCATGTCGCGCCGCCTTCATTGGCCGCACGAATACAATCAAGCGCAAAATCAGGATTGCTCTTATAACCGTCAAAGAAATGTTCGCAATCAAACATCGGCTCGCGGCCACGATCAGCAGCGGCAATTAGCGATTGGCGGATCATTTCCAGATTCTCATCAAGCGTTGTGTTTAAGGCTGTTTTCACATGGAAATCCCATGTTTTTCCGACAAGGCAAGATGCGTCAACTTCGGCATCAATAACCGCACTCAGCCCGGGATCATTAGCCGTGCTGCGACCACCACGACGAGTCATGCCAAAGGAAACAAGCTTGGCATTTTTCATTTTTGGTGGCTTGGCAAAAAAGGCATCATCAGTCGGGTTTGCGCCTGGCCAGCCAGCTTCGATATAGTCAATACCGATATCATCAAGCGCATGAGCAATGGCAACCTTGTCGGCGCGCGAAAAATCGACTCCGCGGGTCTGCCCCCCATCGCGCAATGTGGTGTCAAACAACCATATTTTATCGCTACCCATTGGTAATCTCCTACCGCCTCTGACCGGCAATGACGTGCCGACAAGCCGATCTATGCCCGCCTATGCGGCATCGGTTTAGCAAAAATGCCCAATCATTGCTAGCGTCGCCGCCAAATCGTCCCATCGGCGCTATCTTCAAGAATAATGCCGGCACCCGTCAATTGATCACGAATTTCATCAGCTTTGGCAAATTCACGGTTGGCGCGTGCCTGTTTGCGCGCTTCGATAAGACCATCAATGGTAGCATCATCCAAACCATCATCGGTTGCCGCATCGCCAGCCTTGGCCCAGCCATCGGCGCCTTGCTGCAAAAGACCAAGAACCGCACCGCTGGCTTTTAACGCCTTCGCTGCGGCATCGTCACCTTTATTTGCCAAGCGCGCCAATTCATGCAAGCGCGCCATCGCCGCAGGCGTATTTAAATCATCAAGAAGACAGGCGATAAAATCAGCATCAACCTTGTCTTGGGAGGCGTCAACATCACCAACAGCGCGATACAACCGATCAAGGCCGTTCCGCGCGTCACGCATGGCATTATCCGATAAATCCAATGGCGCACGGTAATGCGCCGACAGTAAGGCCGCACGCAAGGTCTCACCACGATATTGATCGGCAGCATCAGTAACCGAAATGATATTGCCAAGCGATTTTGACATTTTTTCGTCATTCATCGTGACAAAGCCGTTATGCAGCCAGTAATGCGCCATTTTCGTTTGATCATGCGCACAACAGCTTTGCGCGATTTCATTTTCATGATGCGGGAAAATCAAATCCAGCCCACCTGCATGAATGTCAAACACCTCGCCAAGATAGGCTTTGGCCATCGCCGAACATTCAATATGCCATCCAGGTCGCCCGCGTCCCCACGGGCTGTCCCATCCGGGTTGATCATCACTGCTTGGCTTCCACAAGATGAAATCAGCCGGTTCACGCTTGTAAGGGGCAACTTCCACCCGCGCCCCGGCAATCATGTCATCCATCGACCGTTTTGATAGCGATCCATAATCACGCATCGTTGAGACTTGAAACAATACATGGCCATCGGCAGCATAAGCATGGCCTTTGTCAATCAGGGTTGTGATCATGGCCTGCATTTCGGCGATATGATGTGTTGCACGCGGTTCAATATCAGGTGCAAGCGCGCCAAGTCGTTCGGTATCTTGATGAAATGTCTCGATCGTTTCGGCGCATAATTCATCAATGCCAATGCCGCGTTCGGCAGCGCGAATGTTAATTTTATCATCAACATCGGTGATATTGCGAACATAGGTAACCTTGGCATGACGCAACCGCAAAAGCCGCACCAAAACATCAAACACCACAATCGGACGCGCATTGCCAACATGAATCCGGCCATAAACGGTTGGCCCGCAGGCATAGACCCGCACATGATCATTGTCGATCGGGACAAAATCTTCTTTTTTGCGGGTCAGGGTATTATGCAGTTTTAGCATATTCATGCCGGCAACCCCTGCAAGCGCGCAAGAACACGATCACGGCCCATGACACCAAGCAAAGGCGCCAGTTCAGGCCCAGCATCAACACCCGTCAGCGCAAGGCGAAGCGGCATAAACAAGCTCTTGCCCTTAACCCCTGTTTCGGCCGCAATGGCTGTTGTCCAACCTTTCCAGATTGACGCGTCAAGATCGCCTTGCGGCAGCAATGCAGCCGCAGCGTTGGTCACATTATTTGATTCGATAACAGGGGTGATTTCACCAGTGCAGACATCCCACCAAATTTTGGCCTCGCCAATTGTGGTGATATTCCCGCGAACGGTTTCCCAGAACAAGGCATCCCCGGCAACATTGGCGCTGGAAAGCCGGTCTTTTACGAGGTCAAACGGCATATCTTGGATGATCTGGCCGTTAATTTTCTGCAATTCTGACGGATCAAATTTCGCCGTAGAACGACCAAAACGGCTAATATCAAAGCCGGCAATGATGGTTTCCATGCTGCTTTGCGCCTCGACCGGATCGGCTGTACCGATACGAGCAAGAACACTGGCAATCGCCGCCGGTTCAATGCCGCTTTGGCGCAGCTCCCCAATCGATAAGCTGCCAAGCCGTTTCGACAGGCCTTCCCCATCAGCGCCTGCAAGAAGCGCCAGATGCCCCATCGTTGGGGCGGTTGCACCAAGGGCTTCGAACAGCTGAATTTGCGCCGCCGAATTGGTCACATGATCTTCGCCACGCAAAATATGCGTTATGCCATGATCAATATCATCAACAACCGAAGCCATTGTATAGATCACCCGTCCATCTTCACGCATCAACACCGGATCGGACAGGCTCGACATATGATAGGCAACATCGCCGCGTACCATGTCATGCCAACTGACTTCAGCATCATTCAGCAAAAACCGCCAATGCGGACGGTGGCCGTCAGCCTCTAATTTTGCTTTTTCTTCGGCGCTTAGTTTCAGGCCAGCGCGATCATATACCGGCGGCCGACCAGCCGATAATTGCGCTTTCCGCTTTAGCGATAATTCTTCAGGCGTTTCATAACAAGCATAGGCACGGCCAGCAGCAACAAGCTGCGCCAATGCCTCGTCATAACGCGCAAGGCGCAATGATTGGCGATCTTCGCAATCCCAACCCATACCCATCCAGTCAAGATCGGCGCGGATATCAGCTTCGAACGCTTCGCTGGAACGCTCGGTATCGGTGTCATCAATCCGAAGCATGAATTGGCCGCCGGTTTTGCGGGCAAACAGATAATTGACCAAGGCCGTCCGCAAATTGCCAACATGCAGTCGCCCCGTCGGGCTTGGGGCAAAACGGACTTTGATTGCAGTCATCAAACGACTCCTTTTTGGCACTGGGCCAGTCTTTTCAAGCGGCAGCCTGTTCGACGGCTTGCCATATATTTTGGCTCTTTAGGGTTTTATCGGGTTAAAGCCAGAGGTCAAGGGAAGACGGCGATCACGACCAAAGGCAACCGGCGTCATTTTTGGGCCTGGGGCAGCTTGAAACCGTTTATATTCGGCACGGAATAAAAGTTCGCTTGCCCGCACAACCTCAGCCCGATCATAGCCACGGCCAACAATTGTTTCGATATCAGCCATATCTTCACACAAGGCTGCCATGATCGCATCAAGCCGGTCATAGGGCGGCAATGAGTCAGTATCTTTCTGGTCAGGGCGCAATTCGGCTGATGGTGGTTTGTCGATTATGCGTTGCGGGATCACAATCCCGTCAGGGCCAGCTGCACCCCGCGGTAAATGCTGATTGCGCCAGTGACAAAGCCGGAACACATCAACTTTCCAAACGTCTTTCAAAGGGGCATAGCCGCCGCACATATCGCCATAAAGCGTCGAATAGCCAGCCGCATATTCAGATTTATTACCTGTCGCCAGCACCATCGACCCATGTTTATTCGAGATCCCCATCAAGATTAGTCCGCGCAAACGCGACTGGATATTTTCTTCGGCCACGTTCGGTTCGGTGCCAGCAAATTGTTCGGCCAGCATCTGGTCAAGCGCGCCCATTGCAGGCGTTATAGCAATATTATCAAGCCGGATGCCAAGGGCGCTAGCCAGTTCGGCAGCGTCATCAAGGCTTTCTTGGCTTGTATAGGCAGATGGCATCATCACCGCATGAACCGCATCTGCGCCAAGCGCGTCAACAGCAAGTGCCGCAACCAGCGCCGAGTCAATACCGCCCGACAAGCCGAGAACAACCCCCGGAAAACCGTTTTTATGGACATAGTCACGAAGCCCAAGACACAAGCCGCGATAAAGCGCGGTCAAATCACTATCGGGCGGCGAAATCTGGCCAGTAAGCGTAACCATACCTGCTGTTTTCTGCGCTGAAATAACCACAATTGACTCAGAAAAACTTGGCAAATGACAAGCAAGCTTGCCACCAGCATTGATGGCAAAAGATCCGCCGTCATAAACAAGCTCATCCTGCCCACCAACCATATTGACATAGGCAACCGGAAGGCCGGTTTCGACCGTTCGCGCCACAATTGTCGACATGCGGTGTTCAGGCTTGTTCGCGTCAAATGGTGATGCATTGATTGCAATGATAAGATCGGCACCCGATTCTTCGAGACATTCGGCAACATTAGGCTCCCAAATATCCTCGCAGATTGGAAAACCGATTTTCAGCCCCCGAAGCATGGCAGGGCCGGGCATCTGGCCAGCGGCAAAGTTGCGCTTATCGTCAAACACGCCGTAATTTGGCAAATTCACCTTATCAAATCGGGCAAGCTGGGCGCCGCCATCAAGAATGAAAACCGAATTATAAATAACACCGTCGGCCGCAACCGGAGCGCCAACGACAATCGCCGGGCCACCATCAGCGGTTAGCTTTGCCAATGCGTCAATGCCAGCGGCGACATCGGCCATAAAATCAGCCCGAAGCACAAGATCATCACAAGGATAGCCGGAAAGATACATTTCAGGCGTGACAATGATTTCGGCACCATGAACGGCAGCTTGCGTACGCGCTTCGCTAAGACGGCTGACATTGGCATTTACATTGCCAAGATGCGCGTTCAATTGGGCGAGCGCGATTAGAACCGGCTTTGTCATGAAACAATCAACCTTTTACTTATACAAAAGAAATTCACGGCCAGCCTTGACCCGTGGCTTGCCATCATAGGCAACAATATCCGCTGTCGCATAGGTCTGCGACCAGATTTGCGGCAGATATGATCCGGTGCCAATCACGTCAACAGGCGCATTAGCAAGGGCAAAAACACGACATTTATCTGGCCCAAAACCGCTGGAAGCGACAATTTTTACTTTGTTAAAGCCGTTGTTATCAAGCTGTTCACGCATATGCCAAACCGCCGCCGCGCTTACGCCTGTTCCAAGCAGCAAACGCAATTCATCTTCGGTTCGATAGCCACGCAAAGCCTGCGGAACATTGCGTTCCAAAACCGCATAGGATGATTGCGTATCAAGCCCCTCAACATAGCGTCCACCATGGGTATCAAGACGAAGCGATAAGGTGCCTGCCATGCTGTGATCGCGAAAATGTTCAGCCACGGCAAGCCCGTCGGTGATTTCTTGACCAAAATAATCAACCAAAACAGTCAAAGGCGCATCTGGCACGGTCTGGTGAAACATTTCGGCAGCGCGAACTGTTGATCCGGCATAGCCAATCAAGGCATGTGGCATTGTTCCTCTGCCCTTTGCCTGACCAAAGAAATGCGCAGTGGCATCAGCGGCACAGCCAACAAAACCAATCGCATTGGCTTTGGCCTTGGCCTTGGCGGCACCGACCGAGGCGCCATATGCCATGAGTTCGGCCATTTCACTGCCAGCACAATGGCGGGCATCCATCGCCAGAAACGCCACATTCGGCAATTCCATGCACATATTATAGGCGTTATAGGCAGCGACACAGGCCGGCCCAAGGCGTTGCAGAAAAATCGTTTCAAGGTCAACAAGAACCGAAAATGGGCCAGTGATATAACACATTGGCTCGCCAGCACCGATCCATGCGCCTTCAACATAAAGCTGCTCAATTTTCAGAGTGGCACCACGCGCTTTAGCCATTGCGGTAATCCATTCAATTGCCAAACGTCCGGCAAAGGTAACCGGACGACGCATGAAAACCGCATAGGTGACTTCGCAATCGCCATTTGCCATGACGACTTTGCGTGTGTGGTTGAAATAGGTATCGGTTAGACTCGGCTGAATTTCCGGAGTCGGCCCGCTGCTCGCAAATTTTGCCATCAGTCTACCTTGTTAAAAATGGATCAAGACTGCCGACGCAAACCATGACAGCGTATGACAGAGCCCTTAGTTCTTTATACGGCCTTGGACATGTAAGACGGGACACCGCGCCGACGTTTCAGCAAATCGGCAAGAAGAAACGCAAGCTCAAGCGCCTGCGCCCCGTTCAAACGCGGGTCACAATGCGTGTGATAGCGATCACCAAGGCTGGCCTCGGTCACATCAACAACACCGCCAACACATTCAGTGACATTCTGTCCTGTCATCTCGAAATGCACGCCGCCAGGATAGGTACCAATCTCATCATGCGCATCAAAAAAGCCCGTGACTTCGGCCATCACATCATCAACACGGCGCGTTTTATAGCCGCTGCTGGCCTTGATGGTGTTGCCATGCATTGGATCACAGCACCAGACAACATTCGCCCCATGCGCTTTGACCGCCCGCAAAAGTGGTGGCAAGCCGCTTCGCACCTTTTCCGCGCCCATACGAACAATCAGAGTCAACCGGCCAGCCTGATTGCTAGGGTTCAGGATATCAATCAAGCGCAATAATTCATCGGGATCAAGGCTTGGCCCACATTTCAAGCCAATCGGATTAGAAATGCCCCGCATATATTCAACATGCGCACCATCGGGCTGGCGTGTCCGGTCGCCAATCCACAACATATGTGCAGATGTGTCATACCATCCCTGCTCGTCAGTAATGGTATCGCGGCGCGTCATGGCCTCTTCAAACCCGAGAAGAAGCGCCTCATGACTCGTGTAAAGCTCAGTTTCGGCAAGCGGGCGAGCCGTTGCCGAAGTCACACCACAGGCCTTCATAAAATTCAGGCTTTCTTCGATCCGTTCGGCAAGCGCCTCAAAACGCTGTGTTTGCGGTGTGTCTTTCAAAAAGTCAGCCACCCAACTATGCACCTTGGTCAAATCGGCAAGCCCGCCTTGGGCAAAGGCACGAAGCAAATTCAAGGTTGACGCTGATTGCTCATAAACGCGAAGTAACCGCCGCGGATCAGGAATACGCTCATCTTCGGTAAAGGCTGGCCCATTGATCATATCGCCGCGATAGCTTGGCAATTCAACACCATCAATCACTTCGGTAGGCGCTGAACGTGGCTTGGCAAATTGACCCGCCATCCGGCCGATCTTGATCACTGGCATTGAGGCGCCATATGTCAGCACTACCGCCATCTGCAACATGACTTTAAAGCTGTCGCGGATATTATTTGCTGAAAATTCGGCAAAGCTTTCGGCACAGTCACCACCTTGCAACAAAAACGCCTCACCACGCGCCACACTGCCAAGACGATCGCGAAGGCTTTGCGCCTCACCAGCAAAAACCAGTGGCGGGCGACCCGAAATAATCTTTTCAACAGCGTTCAGCCGGTCAAGATCAGGGTATTCCGGCACTTGTTGAATTGGAAAGCTGCGCCAGCTATTTGGTTGCCAAGTCATCTGATTATCGTCCTTTTAAGGCGAGGCTGCTGGCGAACGGCACAGCCAACCTCACCCCTATCATTGAAATTACAGCTCAATATCGCGGATTTGCACTGTTTTTTCAAGCTTTATTCCGACAAGGGAACAGACGAGAATTTGCCTAGCCTAACTGTCTTGGCGCGGTGTGCGCATGGTCACAAACTCTTCGGCAGCGGTCGGGTGAATGCCAATGGTGGCGTCAAAATCTGCCTTGGTTGCGCCCATCTTTACCGCAATCGCGATGCCTTGCATGATCTCACCGCAATCCGGCCCCAACATGTGAACACCAACAACCTTGTCGCTTGCATCTTCGACAATCAGTTTCATATAGGTTTTTTCGCCGCGCCCAGAAATGGTGTTTTTCATTGCCCGAAACTGGCTTTCAAAGACCTTGACCTTGCCATGAGCTTTGATCGCATCCACTTCAGACAGGCCGACTGATGCGATTGGTGGCTGGCTAAATACGGCCGAGGCGACATTGACATGGTCGGCTTTGCGCGGGCGATTGCCAAATTCGCTGTCGGCAAAGGCATGACCTTCGGCAATCGCAACCGGCGTCAGATTAATTCGGTTTGTGACGTCACCAATGGCATAAAGGCTTGGCAGGTTCGTTTGTGACATATCATCAACAATGATTTCGCCCTGTTTGCCAAGCTTGACCCCCAAATCATCAAGGCCAAGATTGGCGGTATTTGGCCTGCGCCCCGTGGCGGCCATGATCTGATCAACCGCCAGCGTGCTGCCGTCGCTAAGATGCGCCTGCTTGCTGCCATTTTCAGCCGTAACCTGATCAATGGTGGTTTCGGGGTGAAGAATGATCCCGCGGTCTGTTAACGCTGTTGCAATATGCGCACGAACATCATCATCAAAGCCACGAAGCGGCAAATCACTTCGATAAATCAGATGGGTTCGCGCCCCAAGCCCGTTAAAAATACCAGCAAATTCCAACGCAATATAACCGCTGCCATAAATGGCAATTTCTTTTGGACAGACGGGCAGATCCAGCGCTTCATTCGAGCTGATGGCATGATTTTTCATTCCGGGAACATCAATGAATTGCGGGGCACCACCAACCGCGATCAAAATTTTGTCGGCATGATAAACATTCGCCCCAACGCTGACCTCATGCGGGCCGGTGACCCGCCCCCAGCCCTCGATCAAGGTGGCACCAGCATTTTTCAACAGCGACCGGTAAATACCCTCCAACCGGCCAATTTCAGCATCTTTCGCCGCAATTAAGGCAGGCCAATCATGCGACAAACCATCAATTTGCCAGCCAAACCCGCGGGCATCTTCAACATCGGCAGAAAAGCTGGCCGCATACATCAGCAGTTTTTTCGGCACACAGCCACGAATAACACAAGTGCCACCTGGCCGGTCGCCTTCAATCACCGCGACTTTTGCGCCATGGCCGGCAGCGATGCGGCCAGCGCGAACGCCGCCAGACCCTGCGCCAATCACAATCAAATCATAGTCAAAATTCGGGGAAGATTGGGCCATCATCTTTTGCCTTTGGCTGCCGGTTGGATTGCGATGAGAACGTGTCGTCATCATACAATCTTGTCGCGCATTCAGCCACCAAGTTCAAGATGATTCCCAAGCAATAGCGCAGCAGATTAGATGCTATAGCGTTTATCAGCCAAGGGTTCTGCAATCGGTGGCGACAGGTAATCGGCGAAAATAATGTCGTTTAGTCTGGCAAAATTGGCAATTGCCAACGCCAGTTGATCATTCGTGATCATTTCAATGTCAATAAAACGGTGCAATGTCACCGTTGCCGCCCCCGAACAGATGCCAAAGGGACTTTGCGCATGGGCAATCGTATCTTCGAGAAGCAACATCGTCAAAAAAGATGCCTTTAGCGGGCCGCTGCCATCGCGGGCAAGCGTGCTAGACAAAAGCGCCTGATTGTCATGATGCATCAATTCGATCTGGATGATGGCATTGTCATTTACCGGCATCATCCACCGGCTTGCGGCAAGCGCGACGACCCGATCATGCAACAGATGATGTCTGGTTTCACTGAGACCTGACATGATATGGCGAATCTGCGATTTCGTGCTGACATGCATCTCTAGTCGAACTCCTAGGCGAGACAATTTGCAAATTGATGGCGGCAATCCAAAGGTTCGCTGACGGCAACAAACAAAATCTCTGAGCGTGATTTTACCATAAATTAACCAATTATTAAGAAATATCATTGCTCGAAGCGTTTTTCTATTATGCAGAGATATAATCCTTTTGGGTGGGTGTAAAACCTGTGTTTTATGGGCTATGCTTTGCACCTATTCTTTCAGGAAAAACAATTATAGATTGCTGTTGCTGCCCTTTTACGTGGCTTGGTAACCGGCATTATGTGCCAAATCATCCGATGACAAGGATGAAAACGCCGTCATTTACCTGCCTTAATTCACGCGCATGGTCTGGCGCATGGTCTGGCGCATAATCTTTAGCAGGCTGCGGCAATCATTGCGCCATGCAACCGGTCACGATAAGCTGGGCTTGAACTCGAAATTTCGGGCGCATCACCAATTCGATCATTTTCTTTGATCATTGTCTTTTTTTCTTGGGCATCATCCATGGTAGAACCATCTTCAACACCGCCGCAATCAACCACGCTTGGTACCTGCCTTTGGCAACCAACAGACGACGCGATTGAACAGGCACAGCTGCAAGATTTCGGGCGGTTTATCGCCGCCAATCATGGTTTTGACTGGGGTGGCGATTTCCAAGCTTTGTGGCAATGGTCGATCGATTCAATGCCTGATTTCTGGCAAAGCCTGTGGCAATGGCATGGCATCATTGGCGATATGGGATCACGCATCCTGATCAATGAAACGGCGATGCCCGGCGCCCAGTTTTTTCCTGACGCCAAGATCAATTTTGCCGAAAATCTTCTGGCCGAGGCCGATGACCGCCCTGCGATCAGCGCCCATGGCGAAGATGGACGCCATGTCGCCCTCAACCGTGCTGAGCTGAAACAAAAAGTTATGGCGCTTGCCGGCTGGATGCGCGCCAAAGGCATTGGCCAAGGTGACCGCGTTGCCGCCTACACGCCAAATACGGCCGAAGCGGTGATTACGATGCTGGCCAGCGCAACGCTTGGCGCGGTCTATTCTAGCTGTTCGCCCGATTTCGGATTGGCCGGTGCGGTTGATCGTTTTAGCCAAATTGAACCAAAATTATTAATGGCCTGTGATGGCTATCTATACGCTGGCAAACAGATCGACCGGATGCCGCTAATTGCCGACCTTACCAACAGATTACCAACGATTGAAGCCGTTTTGATCCTTCCCTATCTGAGCGATGCGCCTGATTGCAGCGCCATTCCCAATGCCACCCTTTTTGAAGATGCGATTGGTAACGGCAAGCCGGTCAGTAACTTTGTGCGCGTTGGTTTCAATGATCCGCTTTATATTCTATATTCAAGCGGTACAACCGGTGCGCCAAAATGCATCGTCCACGGCGTTGGTGGCACCTTGATCCAGCATATCAAAGAGCATCGCCTTCATGGCGATCTGGGCGCAGGTGATGCCATGTTCTATTTCACCACTTGCGGATGGATGATGTGGAACTGGCTTGTATCGGCCTTGGCGATCAAGGCAAAAATTGTACTGTTTGAGGGCAATCCCTTTCACCCGGGGCCGGCGCGGCTATGGGCATTGGCCGAAACTGAAAACATTGCCATTTTCGGCACGTCGGCAAAATATATCGATGCGCTTCGCAATTCAGGCTATGTCCCGCGTGATCAGGTTCCTCTTGGCTCGCTTCGGGCCTTATTATCGACCGGATCGCCCCTGTCATCTGACGGATTTGCCTTTGTTTATGACAAAATCAAACCCGACCTGCAGCTATGCTCGATTTCTGGCGGCACCGATATTGTGTCATGTTTTGTTCTTGGCTGTCCGGTTCAACCGGTTTTTGCCGGTGAAATACAAACCCGCGGCCTTGGCATGAAGACAGACGTTCTGGATGAAGCTGGCGCCAGCCTTATCGGCAAGCAAGGCGAACTTTGCTGCACTGCGCCTTTTCCGGCAATGCCGGTGAAATTCTGGAATGATCCTGATGGCAGCAAATATAGCGCCGCCTATTTTGAGCATTTTCAGGGCATCTGGCGGCATGGCGATTGGGCCACCATGACCGCACGCGGCGGCATGATCATTCATGGCCGGTCTGACGCCACCTTAAACCCTGGCGGTGTTCGCATTGGCACGGCCGAAATATACCGGCAGGTCGAAGCCTTTGATGCAGTTACCGAAGCGCTGGTCATTGGTCAGGATTGGCAAGATGATGTGCGGGTCATCTTGTTTGTGCGGCTGGCCGATGGTGCCAAACTTGATGATGATCTGAAGCGTGCTATCTGCACTGCCATTCGCGCTGGCGCCACGCCGCGCCATGTGCCTGCCGCAATCATCGCTGTTCCTGATATTCCGCGCACCCGTTCAGGCAAAATAACCGAACTTGCCGTTCGTGACGTCATTCATGGCCGGGCGATCAAAAACACTGAAGCCTTGGCAAATGCCGAAGCGCTGGCCTTTTTTGAGAATTTGCCTGAATTGAAGATTTGAGTGACTAAAATATCAAACACCGGGGCATGAGCGTCTGATATTGTCCGATCATATTAGCCTTTGATCAGCCCTTGAACCGCGCTGCTATTGGCAAAGCGGCGGCGATTTGCTTTGTAAAAGGCAAGTGCTAGGGACAATTGGCGCGTTTCTTCCTGTTTTAAGGAGTCTTCATCATCAAGTTCGTCAAGCTTGGCGGCTGCGCAAATATGCGCAAGATAGGTGTGATCGGCCTTAACACGCTCGGCAATGATCTTGAATTTTGCCTTTGATCCAACCGGCCATTTTTCGCGCAATAAGGTTAGCAGCACGAAATTGGCACCAGCCTCGAGCTGGGAAGCCAGCGGGCTGTCGGCAAGGATATCGCTGGCAATGCTGGTCATGGCATCGAGATGGTTTTTATCAGCCGCCAATTCAGCCCCGCGATCCTGATCCATCCAATGCCCAAGAAGATTAACCTTATCGGCCGCGTCGAGCCCCATCAGCATTGCATTGCTGGGTGCATTGCGGGTCATGGTTACATCAACAATGTCGCTTTCGCCCATGATGCGGATGAGTATATTTTGGTCAGCCATCAATTCTTTCCCAGATCATATTGATACAGATAATACGCCGTCAATGGCGCGGGTTTACTAGGGTTTTCGCAAAAGAACAAGCCTTTCATCGCCAACATATCATGACATGCCGTCAATTTCTAACAGCGTCTGGCCTAGATGCCCGGTTGATTGACCTCGCGTGTGCGCACAAGTTCGCGCCATGCAATCACCAGACAGCTGGCAATAATGATAAGAGCGCCAATAATTTCACTTGCCGACATGACTTCGGCAAAAATAAAATAGCCAACAACCCCTGATATTGGCATTTGCACATAACGCATCGACGCCACCACAACCGCATCCGAATAGCGATAGGCGGTCGTCATCACAATTTGCAACGCCGATCCGATCACCCCAAGAATGACAAGATCGATCAGAACTGACTGGCCTATTGATTGCAGCTGATTTGGCAAAATCATCACAATGATGCTCAAAACGCCAAATCCCGCCATATTATACCAAGCCGCCACCGATGCAGGCGCATCGCCCTTCCCAAGCTGGCGCAACATCAAGGACAGCCCTGCCCCGACCAGCGCGGCACCAATGCCGTAAAGTGCATACCATGACATCGCGCCTGAAAAGGGATTGGTGATAATGACCACCCCTGCCAGACCAGCAATAACCGCCGTCCAACGGTAAATACCCACTTTTTCGCCTAGAAAAACAGGCGATAACAGCGTGATGAAAATAACCGAGCTTTGGAAAAGCGCTGTTGCCATGCCAAGCGGCATTGACCGGATCGATAAAAACCAAAAGGTGATGCCGCAAAGGCCAAGAAAGCTGCGAAAAAACAGAATCTGGCGCTGATTGATTTGTAAAAAATTGCGACCACGAAGATGAATTGCGTAAAGGAATAAAATCGGAAGCGAGAATAGGAACCGATAAAATAAAGTGGTGATAATATTGATATCCGACCCTAGTTTTTTGATCAGAACACCGGTTAGCACGCCGAAAATAACCGCGAACAAACTTAGAAACACACCCATCAAAGACCGAGGCAAGCGAACCAACTTTCTTTACTATAACTTTTGGACTGCTGATCATTGAACATTTTTAGACCGTTTCAATGTTGCGCGTGAACGCGCTTGACCGAGATAATTGCCGCCAGCATATGTAGATTCTGTTTCTATCGTAATTTGTGCAAAAGCAAATCTTTTCTTTTCCGCAACAGTGTTTATCCTTGATAAGCCAAATATGAAACATCATCCAAGGAGCGCGCCTCATGATCACGCTGGCCAATCTGAAAAACCTCAAATTCTCAGCCGCCCTTCAACCCAAAACCCTGTCGCAGATTTGCGCAACGATTGTCGTTTGCCTTGTCGCCACCGGATTTGGCACCGCCAATGCCGATATCATCGCTGACCGCAAAGCCGGATTTAAACGCAATGCTGACTCGATGAAGGCCATCGCCGCCGCAATTGGGAGTGGTGATTATCAGACAATTATCAATCGCGCTGAAGGGATCGCCAGCTGGGCGAACAAAATCCCAAGCTATTTCCCCGAGGGCAGCGATTCAGGTGATACCAAGGCCCGCGCCGAAATCTGGTTTGAATTTGACGCCTTTAAAGCCAAGGCCAAAGCCAATGAAACCGCTGCGCGAACCTTAGTCACTGCGGCTAAATCGGGCGATCAGGGCGCGATGATGGCAGGGCTGAAAAATCTAGGGGCGAGCTGCAAATCCTGCCATTCCGATTTCAAAGAATAGACCAACCAAGATTGCGGCTTTCCTGTGGTTAGAACATAGATGGTGGTTAAAACAAGGATGGCCGCAATAGGGTAATCGCTTGTGCCGCGGCAATAAAAGCCACCATCATGATCAATCCAAAAAATGTTTGTTTGGCTGAAATGCCGCCATCCTTATCCAGCTTGGCATCGGCGATATTGGATATGCCTTTGACCATGACCATCGTCAAATTGCGCTTTTTCTTGAATTTATAGATCAAAATGGCGACAAGATGCAAAATGATGATAAGAAACAGAAAATTTGCTGAAAAATGATGTATTTCAGCAATTTTATTTGTCATGTTTGGCACCAGATGCGCAAGCGGGCCGTCAAACAAAACGTCATCATTTGACATGGTGCCGGTAATCGCCATGAACAGCGGAATGCCAAGCAACCCTATAACCGCATAACCGCCAAGGGCGCTATGTCCGGATTTTGCGATCGGATCGGGCCGAAACAGCGTTTTCAATCCGTTCAATGCCGCTTGTGGCGATCGAAGAAACTGGCCAAACCGCGCATAATGGCCACCAAGAAACCCCCAAAAAACACGAAACGTCACAAGCCCCAAAACCGCCAGACCAAATCGCTCATGAACCCAAAGAACCTCAGCTTTGGCCGAAATTATTGCGCCAACGACACAAATAAAAAGACTCCAATGAAACAGGCGCAAAGGAAAATCCCACACGATCATGTTATGTCTCCATTTGCAAAATTGTTTATCATTTCCGAGCCTATCACAGGACAGGATCGACAAAGCAATCCTTTTTCGCCCTGCAGATTTGGCTGTGCATTGATTGAAATCTGGTATGGGTTGGTGAAGCCTGATAGGTTTTGATAATGACAATCATGCAGCAAAAACTATTATCCTCAGGCGGGGCGCTTGATCAGCTTGCCGCAATCGATGCCGATATTGCCGCCGCGCTGTCGCGCTTTGGCCCACCGCCAGACCGCTCGCTTCCCGCCAATTACGAAACTCTGGCGCGGTCAATTATCGGCCAACAGATATCACGCGCTGCCGCCAGCGCAATCTGGACCCGCATGCGCGATCAGGGCCATAGCAAAGCGCCGGTCATCGCCGTCAAACAACCTGATGATTTAATGCCATTCGGCTTGTCTCGGCGAAAGGCCGAATATTTGATTGGCATTGCCGATGAAATTCAATCAGGGCGGCTTGATTTGACAGCATTGGCCGAGATGAGCGGCGAAGAAGTTCAAAAACGGCTTGTCGAAATTCGCGGCATTGGCGCATGGACAGCCGATAATTTTCGGCTTTTTGCCCTTGGCGATATGGATGCATGGCCAGCCAATGACATTGCCTTGCAAGAAGGCATGAAACGACTGAAATTATTGAATGAAAGACCAAATGGAAAAATGCTTGAAAAGCTTGGTGATGCCTGGCGCCCCTATCGTGGTGCCGGCGCACTTATGCTTTGGCACATCTATGGCATTCTGGTTCGCAAAGCCACAATCGACGAAATCTAGCCAAATAAATCGCCCTGATCGGGCTTTATTGGTAAAAGCGCATCACCTTCGAGCGGCGTCACCAATTCTGGATGGTCTATGCCCGCCTTGCCAATATCAGGGGCAACGCGATACCAGTTGAACCAGCTAGCCGGCGCAATTTCACAATATTTTGCGGCCTGATCGGCTGTTCCGCCAAGCCATTGCATTTCAGTACCTGCGGCAAGCACAAGCGGCTGGCGATGGTGGATTTCGGCCAGCTTGCCATCGGCGGCGCTAGTCACAATGATAAAGCGTGATTGCGATCCCTGTTGAAACAATAATCCGGCCATCGCCATAACACCGCCATCAGATAGCTGAATATGCCAAGGTGTTTTTGGCGCCGACCATTCATACCAGCCGCTTGCCACAACAATACAACGTGACAGAGAAAAAGCATCGCGAAAGGTTGGTTTTTCGCGCATTGTTTCCATGCGGGCATTGATTAGAAAACTTTTATTTGGCCCTGTTGGCGGCAGCCCCCATGCCGCAGTTTTGGCCTGAAGATGCAGACCATCACGAACAAGGATCATGCTATTCTGGCTTGGCGCAACATTCCAGCGCGGGCGCAAATTCTGCAAAATCGTAACGCCAAAACGGCGCATTAATTCGTCTGTTGTGGCCGTGCTGGTAAAACGTCCGCACATAACACATCATGCCCTTTTTATGAAAATTCTGACGAGATTGATCATTTCTCATACAGGTTACCGCGAAACAGACGGCTAGGCGAGACATCAATCATGTTGTATCACTGGAAACCAATCACCGCGATCCGGCGAAATGATGCCGCGCGTCGCCAAACCAGTAAACCCAAAGGTTCAATTTCGTGTCATGACAGCCTGCCTTGCCATTTCAGATCAGAGCATTACCGAGGCGGTAACGATTCTTGTGGCTGGACGGCTTGTCGCTTTTCCAACCGAAACGGTTTATGGGCTTGGCGCTGATGCCACAAATGCGGCTGCGGTTGCGCGTATTTTTGCCGCCAAACAACGGCCAGCCTTTAATCCGTTGATAAGCCATGTTGCTTCGGCCGATGCCGCTTTTGCGCTTGGTCAAAAAAACCCAATTGCCGCCGCCCTTGCCGCCGCTTTCTGGCCTGGCCCCTTGACGCTGATTCTGCACCGCAATGATGATTGCCCTGTGGCGATGCTAACCACCGCCGGATTGAGCAAGCTTGGGATTCGGGTTCCGGCGCATCGCGGCGCCCAAACGCTTTTGCAAGCCTTCGGCAAACCAATTGCTGCGCCAAGTGCCAACCCATCAGGCCGGATCAGCCCGAGCACGGCAACACATGTCTTAGACGGGCTTGAGGGCAGGTTGGATCTGGTGCTTGATGGCGGGCCCTGCGAATCCGGTCTTGAATCGACCATTATTGACTGCACAGGCGATATTGCCCGCCTATTGCGCCCTGGCGGGATTACGCGCGATGCCTTGGCTGCAGCCTTGGCCACGGCAAATTGTAATCCGCAGATCGATATGGCAGAACCGCTGGCCGATAGCGAAAATCCGGTCGCACCCGGGCAGCTTGCCAGCCATTACGCGCCAAATGCACCAGTGCGGTTGATGGCCAACACCAGTGCAGCCGATGAAGAATTAATCGGCTTCGGCGCTGTCAGCGGCGCTGGGAAATTGGCTTTGAACCTCAGCCCATCAGCAGATTTGGTTGAAGCTGCGGCCAATCTTTTTTCGATGCTGCACGCTGTTGATACTGCCGATATTGCCAAGATTGCTATTGCCCCGATACCCGATATCGGCCTTGGCGAGGCGATCAATGACCGGCTTCGCCGCGCCGCCGCGCCGCGCTAGGTGTTTTTTTCAATTTTTGCCAAATAATCACTAAATTTTCGGCATAAAAACCTGTTTCACCGAAAACCCCCCTTCACCGCTGAACAGCATTTGCATTGGCGGGCGCAGATACCTATAAATAGATAGATGTCTTGGTCTGGCATTTGGCTGGCTGGCTGGGTGACCCGATCACCATGCGGAATGTTAGCATTGCTATCAAACAAAATATGACAGGATTTGTGAAGCTTATGGATGACCGTAAACCAAATATCATTGATGATTTAATCGGCCTTGTTGGTGACAAAGCGGTGTTGCAAACGGCCGATGATACGGCAAGCTATCTGTCTGATTGGCATGACCGGTTTCACGGGTCAGCGCATGCGGTTGTCCTGCCGGAAACAACCGCGCAGGTTGCAGCCATCATGGCCTATGCTGACAAGCATGATATCATCGTTGTTCCGCAAGGGGGCAATACCGGCTTTATGGGCGGGGCAACGCCTGATAGCAGCGGCAATTCGATCCTTTTATCACTTCGCCGGATGAACAAGGTTCGTGAAATTGACGCGCAAAATATGTCGATGACGGTAGAGGCGGGCTGTATCTTGCAAAATCTTCAAGATATTGCCGAAGATGCAGGTTTGTATTTCCCGCTGAATCTGGCAGCAAAGGGCAGCTGCACAATTGGTGGCAATCTTGGCACCAATGCGGGCGGATTGAATGTTGTTCGTTATGGCACAACCCGCGCCTTGACACTCGGCCTCGAGGTTGTGCTGATGGGCGGCGAAGTTTTGGAAATGCTAAGCGGGCTTCGCAAAGACAATACCGGTTATGATTTAAAAGATCTGTTTGTCGGATCGGAAGGCACGCTTGGCATTATTACCGCGGCAACAATGCGGCTATTTCCAAAACCTGTTGCCCTAAGCACGGCCTTTGCTGAAATTCGTGATGTTGACGCGGCGGTTGAATTGCTGCATCGCGTACAGGCCGCATCTGGCGGAATGGTCGAAGCCTTTGAATTGATTCCGGCTGATATTTTGCATGTCTTGTTTGAATCATTTCCCAATATCCAGCGCCCGCTAGCCACCATTGGCCCAATGAATGTTTTGATGGAAATTGGCAGCACCAACCCAGCCGATAACGAGGTTGATGGAAATGGCAGCTCGCCGATCCGTTCGATCATGGAAACGGTTCTTGAAACCGCCTTTGAAGATGGTTTGGTGATTGACGCCACCATCGCAAATAGCGATGCCCAGCGCGATGCCCTATGGGATGTTCGCGAATCATCACCCGAATCACATAAACGTGCTGGCAAGGTGGTGCGATCTGATGTGGCATTGCCGCAATCAGCCCTGTCAGCATTTTACGCTGATATGGTTGCTGGCGTGAAAGCAATTGATCCAAAAATCCGTATTTGTGGCTATGGGCATATTGGCGATGGCAATTTGCATTTCAACCTTGTTCAGGCTGCTGGTGGCGACCCTGATTTTGACGCTAAAACCCCGAAATTGCTTGAATTGCTGTATGGGAATGTCACCAAATATGGCGGGTCAATCAGTGCCGAACACGGCATTGGACAGGTCAAACGAGACCAGCTGGCCAAGGTCAAAAGCCCCGCCATCATCAATACAATGAAATCGATCAAGGCTGCTTTGGACCCAAAAAATTTAATGAACCCGGGTAAAGTTATCTAATCCTAAAACGTCACCATCCAGCGTGAAAGGTTTAGATCATGGAAAAAACACCAAAAGCCGCCGATGTTGTGAGTTTCTGGTTTGTCGAAACAACACCCGAATTCTGGTTTAAAAAAGATGATGATTTTGACGCTGCCATCAAGGACAGGTTTGGCAAGACTGTCACCAAGGCTCTTGCCGGAAAGCTTGACCATTGGGCCAATGACGCCGAGGGCTGTCTTGCCCTTATCTTGATGCTTGACCAATTCACCCGTAATATCTTCCGCCATTCGGCGCGGGCATTTTCGGGCGATGAAATGGCGCTTGCCCTAAGCCTTCGTTGTGTTGAGCGCAAATATCTCGATGCTGACAAGCCATTCTATTGTCAATTCATGCTCATGCCGATGATGCATAGTGAGGAGATCGACATTCAAGACATGTCTTTACCGTTATTTGAGACATATACATCAAAATTAACCCATGAATATGCCATAAAACATCGCGATATCATCGCCCGTTTTGGACGGTTTCCGCACCGCAATGCCATCCTTGGCAGGCCTAACAATAGCGAAGAAGATCATTTTTTGACCCAGCCCGGATCGTCGTTTTAGGCGTTTGGCTTCAACCCGAGAGATTCGAGCGCGCCAATCGCGGCAGCTGCGCTAATTTCAGAAATTGGCGTACCTTGAAGCCAGCTTGCCGCCGCCCCTTTTGGGGCTGACATGGTCGGATCAGTATCAGGGCCCATTACCATAAGGCTTGGCACGCCGGTTCGGGCTGCCAGAAACATCGGGCCCGTGTCATTACCAATCACAAAAGCGGCACCACCAAGCAATCGCGCCAATCCGGCCAGATTTGTTTTCCCGCATAAATCAATCGCATCAGGCGACGCGGCCAAAACGGCATTCACCGCGTCACGATCGTCAGCAGTGCCAACAAGCACAACGTCAAACCCACGCGAAACCAGATCATTGCCAACCGCGGCAAACCGCTCTGCAGGCCATCGTTTTTGCGGCTTTGCCAATGAACATCCGGGGATAAGGACTGCATATTTCTTGCCGACAGTAAAAACCGTAGGATGGTCGGTTTGCGCCGCCCCAGTGACAAGCCATGACATGTCGGGGCTTTGAACAATGCCGCCCGCCATTTGTGCGCTTGTAACCATTCGGTCGCGATTATTCACACCGGTAAAATCAGGAAGCGGATCCGAACAGCCCGAAGCCCTGCCAATCCAGCGCGTGCCGGGCCGGACAAAATGCGCAAAATATTTTTGCGTTCGGCTACTGCATTGCATATCGACAATCACTGACCAGTCTTGGCGAAAATAGCGACGAATCCGCCATGCAGCCGCTAGGTTGAATAGCCCAGCACGTGGATCGACAATCACCTCATCAAACCAAGGCATCATTTTGGCCAGCGATAAAAACCCGGGGCTTGTCATAAGCGCGATATGCGCAAGAGGATTACCAGCGCGAAGGCTTGCAAAACCGTCAATCGCCTGCACAATATCGCCAAGCGCCCCATGTTTGATAACAAGGATCCGGCCATTATTTCCATTTTGAAGCATATGTGATTGTCACTTATCAGCAAGCAGGTTCGAAATCATGTTTTTATTACACCACAATAAGTAACCTGTTGTGTAGTTCAAATGATGCAATAGACTGGCACAAGCGGACAAAGTCATTTACCCCAATCTTTTACCCCAATCTTTTGGCCCGATCAGTTGGCCCGATCAGTTGGAATGAATTAATGAAAAAATCAGATGATGCCCTGAATATAGATATTTTACTGCCTGCCAAAGAAGCCTTTTCACCGGCAAATGCTGGCGCCGTTGCGACCTATGTTCATGACATCACAAAAGCCAGTACATCGGGGCATAGGTTCAAAATTTTCGGGCGCGCGGTGCGCACGCCTTTTCCCAATATGAATTTTGTTGCGATTAAACCCAAAATGGCATGGCTTTTTGGCCAAAATATCGGTTTTGCTTTGGCCTATCTTCGCCAACTCAATCTACATCCCAAACCTGATTTGATCGAAATTCATGGCAGGTGCAATGTTGCGTCTTATATCGCCGCAAAAAGGCCCGATATTCCCGTCACGCTTTTCCTTCCAAATGATCCTCGCGATATGAAAGGGTCAAAGACCATTGCCGAGCGCAAAGATCTGGTAGCAAAGCTGGCTCAAATTATTTGTGTTTCACAATATATCAAGGCGTGTTTTCTTGATGGTCTTGCCCTTGATGCCGAGGGCTTGGCAAAAGTCAGTGTTTTCCCAATTGGCGTTTCACGCCGGTTGAAAACGCCGCCTAACAAAGAGCCGATTATCTTTCTTGCTGGCCGCATGGTGCCGGAAAAGGGCATTTTGGAATGCGCGCAGGCGCTTGCCGATATTCTGCCATCCTATCCTGAATGGCGACTTGTCATTGCTGGCGCGCGCAGGTTCGAGCAGGCCGACCCCAATAGCTATGAAGCAAAAGTGGCAAAAGCTATTCAACCACTTGGTGATCAGGCAGAAATGACCGGCTTCATTCCCTTGGACAAGGTTCGTGACTGGCAGGAACGTGCCGCGATTGCCGCCTGCCCCTCATTATGGCAAGAACCGCTTGGCAAGGTTGTGGTTGAAGCTTTGGCAGCCGGATGCGCCGTGCTTACAACAAGACGTGGCGGAATCCCCGAAGTGGCCGAAGGCCGCGCATTGATCATCGACAAGCCGTCAGTCGCTTCATTTCGTGATGGCTTTGCGCAGCTTTTAAATGATGATCAGTACCGCCATCAATTGCAAAGCACCGCCTTTACAGATTTTCCGTTTACCAGCAAAGCAATGGCCAATAAGGTGGATGCGCTTCGCCAGGCAGCATTTGACACGGCTTGGCATGGACATAGAGGGTAAAACAGGCTAGCGATAGGTCATGATTAACAAAACAATATTTCGGCATAAGGGTTAAGCGTCTTGGGGTTTTTATTCATCAATTGCCGCCTGCATTTTGTGCTATTCATATTGGCGCTTATTTTGCCGGCCAATTTCGCATTTGCCGCCGATGAACCGATTGGATTCGAAGCCGACAATGTTGTTGTGAATCAGGCTGACGGCAGCCTTTTTGCAACTGGCAATGTCGAATTGAAACAGGCTAATAACACCTTGCGCGCTGATGAAGTGACCTATTATCGCAACCAGAACAAAGCCATTGCCCGCGGCAATGTTGTTCACATTGATGGCGATGGCACAGTCACCAACGCTGCCATTATGGAGCTCGACACCGAATTTTCGCATATTCTTGCCGAAACCATCATTTCAAATTTTACCAGTGGCGAGTGGATATCGGCCGATCATGCTGACCGAATTGCCGGGGACAGAGGCATTTTTGACGCCAGCCGCTTTACCCCATGCAAATGTGATTTTTTGAACGGTGAACGGCCCCTGTGGGACATCAAAGCCAGCCAATCTATTCGGAATGAAAAAACGCAAACCATTACCCATTACAATATGCGTATGAGTGTGCTGAACGTGCCGGTTGGCTATCTACCATTTCTGACGCATCCAGATTGGACAGTGCGGCGTCGTTCGGGCTTTTTGACCCCAAGCTTTATTGTCAGTTCAGATTTAGGCTTCACCCCATCAATCCCCTATTATCAGATCATTGATGAAACAAGTGATGTCGAATTCACCACTTACAAATATCAATATCGTGGGCTTGGTGTAAAATCGCGCTATCGCAAATTATGGGATAAGGCCGAGCTGAACGCCACCATCTACACAGCCAATGTTGAAACCTATAAGAAGAACCGTGAGCTTGTCGGCGCTGTTGACGCGACCTATGCAAGCCGCATCGGCAATGGGTGGAACACCAAGGCCAATCTTCGTCGGGCAAGTCAAGATACATTTATGCGCCGGTATGATTTCAATGATGATACCTCACTAAAATCAACCATCTCGGCAACAAGAACAATCGATAACCGCTATTACAGCATTGAAGCATCCGACCGCCAATCACTGCTTGCAAGCGACAAAATTTTGAACGAGCCGACTGTTCTGCCGTCAATTTTCTATGAAAAAACCGAAAAAGGCTGGCGCGGAAACCAGCAGTTCCGAACCGAGCTTAGCGCCGTGCAATTGGATAATGATCAAGGCCATGATTTGGCGCGGTGGAGCGGCATTTTTGAAGTGGCGGAAGATTTTGATCTGCCGCTTGGCGTTGCCAATTATGAGGCGAATGTTACCGGCAATTACTATAGCATCCATACCAAGCCGGATAGTTCAGCAACAACGCTTGGTGACATAAGTTTTCTCACCCCCGCAGCTTCACTTGGCTGGCGGTTGCCGATTGCCGTTGTCGGCGCAAACCGCAGCGCAATTTTCGAGCCGCAAGCCCGACTAGCCTTTGTTGGCGGCAAAGACCGGACATCAATTATCCCCAATCGTGACGCCAGTGATTACCGTATAGACGAAGCCAATCTTTTTCTTTTGAACCGCTATCAGGGCAAGGATTATATATTACCCGGAACGCGGGCTGATATTGGCGTTTCAGCAACAACCAAGGATAATTTTTTTGGTGATGTGTCTAGTTTTCTTGGCGTTAGCCGCCGCCTGTCGGGGAAAACATCGGCTGGTCTGAACACCGATCAAGGCGACAAATATTCTGACTATGTTGCAAGCCTTACGGTAAATCTGGCAAACAACCTAAATCTGCGCTGGTCGGGACGGCTTTCATCAAAGGACCTGACCTTGAATGAATCAAAGACGTCGCTCTCCTCAGCGCTTGGCACCGGCAGTTTAAACGTGACGCATAACCAGCTTGCAAAAGCCTATTTTTCCAGCAGTGATGATGATCGCGAAGAATTATCCGCCAGCTATAGCCAATCACTTATCGGTGGCTGGCAATTTTCGGCGACCCAATTATGGGATTTGTCTTATGGCAAAACCGCGCGCAAGAAAAGCACTGCCGCGCTTAGCTGGAATGGTGGCGTTCAAGATTGTTTATATATCACCATCAATTATGAACATGACCCTGTTGCCGACCGTGACGTTAGCGCCGTTGACCAGTTAAATTTTGTGATTAGCTTTAGAAATCTTGGCGCTATTTCGCAATCGGCAGCATCTGCTTTCAGACAATAGAGCCAGCCGCCATATCAGGGCGATTTCGCCAAACAACCGGTTAAAACAGAACCGCAATCAGGACGATGATAACCGTTGAAATAATCATCGCACGCGTTAGCCGCACATTATTGCGAAGGCTTTTGCCCATAATCGTCCCAAGCCAGCACCAAAGGCTATGTAGACCAAGCTGGCAGAAGGCAAAGGTCAGGATAACCACGGGCAATTGAACCGAAAAATCTCCAAGAGCTGGGGCAAATTTTCCCCATGCTAACACACACATAACCCATGCTTTGGGATTAAGTGGATGAACAAATAGGCCGTTGCGAAACCGGAAATGATCCGGCGCAGGTCCGGCGTTACTTGTGTCGGCATCACTTACTGGCCATGATTTCAGCGCAAGCCAAATCATATAGCCGGCACTGACATAGCTGAACAGCATTTGCCAGACCGGTGCCTTGGCCAAAACAAGACCAAAGCCAAATCCAATAAATAGGTTTAGTGCAATTTTGCCAACAATCAGCCCTAGAATAAAACCGATGCATTGGCGCAGCCCTTGGCGAACCCCCGCCAGCATCACAATCAAATTGGCTGGCCCAGGCGTGCCAACCATGAAGGCAACAAAGGCTAATAGGGTAAAAAACGCAAGCATTTACAGGATTTCCAATTTAGTCGTCTTTGATTAAACGCTTGCCGAGAAGGTGAACAGGTTCAATCGCGTAACCAAGCTTTTGGTAGAATTCAACAACCTTGTCATTATCGGTTCTGACGCAAAAATTGATCTTTGGACAGCCGGCCAATATCAGAAAGCGTTCAGCCTCAGCCATCAAAATCTTGCCATAACCCGCGCCAGAATAATCAGGGTCGACAGCCAGATAATTAATGCTGCCACGATGCCCATCATAGCCAATCATGATTGAGGCCATAAGAACCCCATCAACTTGGCCAACAAGAAATTTTCCGTTCAGATCGCTATTTTTGCGACCAATATCTTTTTGCGGATCATTCCAACTGCGGGTAAGGCCACATTTTTCCCATAGGGTAACCACTTGATCGCTTTGATCATCAGTAAATTCAGAAATTTTCATCACTTTTGACATTGGCAATGTCTTCCAATCACGGCAGGCGATTGACCAATAACAGGTTTTTATCGCCGTTTCCATATTTCAAAATTGCCCGATAGCCTACAAGATCACCGGCGAGGGCTAGAAATCATTTTTTGCTTAGGGCAGCGCACCAAGCGTCAAGTTTGACCGCAGGCGATAGCGCCGCATGTGCAGGCGATGTTGACGGCAAGCCAATAATTTCAACATCAGCAAGCAAATCCTTGGCAGGATCTTCGGCAAAAGACGGTATGACCAGACGACGCCAATAATCAAAGGCAGTGCGCCCATTCAGGCAAATTCGACTAATCTTTGGATAAGCCGCTAATAATTTTACAAAATCATTGCATTTTGCATCACGGATTGTCGCATCCGATGATGCCTTGCGGCTGCATGTTGCCAGTACATCCCAAAGCCCAATATGCGCATCATTTAAAGCCGCGAGCCGCGCTTGGTAAGGCGCGTTTCGGTCAATTTGAAACGCGGTCTCGATGCAATCCCAGAACAAATTCCGTGGATGTGCATAATATTCTGCGTTCTTTTGCGAGATTGCCCCCGGCATGCTTCCTAGCACCAGAATCCGGCATGACACGCTAATCTGCGGCGCGAGGGCTGAAATTAAGGTTTGGCGTAACATGCAATTGCCCTCCAGTTGATAAAGCTGCATCAGTAGGGTTATACTAATCCTGATCTTTTAATATTTAACATAATGTTTTTATTCTATTTTATATATTTAAACTGAAATATGGTTACCTATCGTTAAATAGAGCCGTAATTTATCTCTATTTATGTTTTATTTCAGTATTTTGCCTAAAATCCTTCCATCCAGAACAAGCAAGCCTGTGGTGATAACAGCCAGCCCCGCCATTTCAGCCATTGTAATCATTTGCTCTAAAAGGATAGCATTTAATAGAATTGATGATGGCGGGATGATAATTGTACAAATAAGTAGATTGCCAGCACCAGTCCTCTCAAGAATTTTGAAATAGAGAAAATAGGCAATTACCGAACAGAATAAGGCAAATGCCAACGCGTATTGAATGACTAGAAAATTCAGTGACACCATCTCATCAAAATGAAATGTGAAGGCATAGGGCGTTAGAATAAGGGTGCTCATCACCAACATCCCCGTTGCCGCAATCATCGGCGACAATGACTGCATCCGCAATTTTGCCCATATACCGGCCAAAGCATATGAAATGGTTGCCAGCAAAATGAGATATTTGCCGCTATTCCCATCATAAAGCTGAAAAATATTTTGATAGCCGATCGCCATTGTGACACCAACAACACCAATCAAGGCACCCGCCACACGGTTTACGGTCAATGCTTCATGCGGCACAAGCGCGGCCGCCAGAACCATCGTCACAAAAGCCGTATTTGCATTTAAAATGGCGGCAAGGCCACCAGTTGTCGTCTGTTGGCCAATGGTAATCAATAGAAATGGGATCACATTATTCAAAAGCGCCATAATCATAAGATTGATGATGTTTTCGGCAGAACATTCAAAGGCTGGCCTTTTCATCAGAACATAGGCCAATAGAAAAAAAGCGCCGATCGCCACTCGTAGATAGACAATCATAAAGGGGCTGAGATAGGCAAGAAGCAGCTCGACAAAAACAAAACTCATTCCCCATAGAATGCCAAGCGATATCACCAAAGCCCAATCAGCGTTTTTCATCAAACCAACCCCCAAAGGCAAATGGCTTATCCGCGCGCTGGCTTGTGTCAGATTTTTCCAGCTTTTGATCCATACGGCCCACTATATCATAGGTTCATAGATAGACGCCGTGCTTCATTATAGCCGACCCTATGCGGTTAGCTCGGCCGAAAGGAAACAAGTTTGATATTCGATCACATGACAAATCGCTGATTTAACGAAGAGTCAGTTTCAAGAATCCCTAAAACCGAATAGAAAAGATGTTTAGGGCTTATGACACCGGTTTTGGGAGAGATGTAATGACATCAATTCGTGCTTTGGATGCGTCAGATTTTGACAATTGGCTGGATGTTTATCGCTTTTACGCTGAACATTACAAATCAGACCTAACTGATGACGGCATATCAGCAACATGGGCGTGGTTAATGGATGCGGGCCATCCGTTAACAGGCATTGTCGCAGAAGATAAGGGGCAGTTAATCGGTCTTGCACATTACCGGGCAATGCCAAGTCCATTGCGAGGCGTAAATCTGGGATTTCTGGATGATTTGGTCGTCAAGCCCCAAGACCGGGGCAGTGATGCCGCAAAATTATTACTAGGCGAACTAAAATCAATTGGCAAAAAAGCGAAATGGGCAAAAATCCGCTGGATTACACGCGATGATAATTATCGTGCCCGCGCCCTTTATGACAAGGTCGCGACAAAAACCGACTGGGCCATGTATGAGATGGACATTGATCTGCCACGCTGACAAATCGGTAAGAGGGAAGTGGAAACAGTCACATGATCCAGATGGCTGTTTTGTGCTGGGCCAAGCCTAGGTTATGTTTGGCGCTGTAAGTCATATTTGGCACTGTAAGTCATATTTAGCTATGGCGGTGCTGTGCAAGTTTTTTTGGAATTTTTGGTCATCAGAAATGTCTAAAAACCACAAATATAATGACCTTAAAGTCGCAGTAAAACACAAATAACCTGTCACAAACTACCTACGTTGGCAGCTATTCCACGGTCACTGATTTTGCCAGATTGCGTGGCTGGTCGACATCAGTGCCTTTTTCAACCGCGGTTAAATAGGCCAAAATCTGCGCTGGAATGGCAAGCAGAATGGGCGCAAGAAGCGGATCAACATCAGGCACGGTGATGACCGCGCTTGCATAATCAACCTCGGCGGCCGCCCTTGCTTCGGATAAGAGGATGATTTTGCCACCACGGGCGCTGGCCTCGCGAAGATTGCTGCTGGCTTTTGCCATTACCGCATCTGCTGCCAACAACGCAACGATAGGCAAATCTTCTTCAATCAGGGCAATTGGCCCATGCTTCATTTCACCAGAGGCAAAGCCTTCAGCATGGATATAGCTTAGCTCTTTCAGTTTTAACGCGCCTTCCATTGCCAGCGGGTAAAGCGCCCCGCGTCCAAGATAAAGCGCCGATCTGGCTTGCGACAGCTGATGCGCGACTGGCCGGATGGCGTCGAATAGCCCAAGGGCTTTGCCAACCAATCCGGGCAAGGCTTGAATTTCGGCATGGATTGCCTCGGCGCGCGCATCGTCAATTTGTCCCTTGGCCCGCGCCAGCGCCACGGCAAAACACAGCAAAACGGTCAATTGCGCGGTAAAAGCCTTGGTGCTGGCAACGCCGATTTCCGGCCCTGCCCGCGTTGGCAAAACAGCATCGGCTTCACGCGCAATCGTACTGCTTGGCACATTGACCAGCCCTATTGTTTGCAGACCGCATGACGCTGCATGGCGCATGGCCATCAGCGTATCAAGACTTTCGCCTGATTGCGAAATGGCAATTGCCGTATTATAGGGTGCTGTGGCTGGCTGGCGATAATGAAACTCGGATGCCACTTCACAAGTCACCGGCACCCGCGCCAGCGACTCAATCCAATAGCGGGCAATCTGCGTCGCATAATGGCTGGTTCCCGCTGCCACCATGACAATACCGTCGATAGACCGAAGCGCCTCGTCGCTCATCTGCGCGGTAAGACGGCCATATTCATTTGTCATCGCCGCCAATGAATGGGCAATGGCATCAGGCTGTTCGTGAATTTCTTTTTCCATATAGTGGCGATAACCGCCCTTATCGACCAGGCCCGGGCTTGCCGCCACAATAACCGCCTCACGATTCACTGGCGTGCCATCAGCCTGATAAACCGAAACACCATCGGCGCGAACCAGCGCGTAATCATGATCTTTCAGGTAAACCACCTTTCGCGTTAAATGCGACAAAGCAATCGCGTCTGACCCGATATAACAAGCATCATCACCAATGCCCAATGCCAGCGGCGAGGCATTTCGCGCCACGATTAATAAATCAGGATGATCAATCGCCATCACCGCAAAGGCATAAGCGCCATCAATTTCATCAAGCACCTGACGCGTTGCCGTTGCCGGATCCAGACCAGCATCAAAAGCTTCGACAAACAGATGCGCCAAAACTTCTGAATCGGTATCGCTGGAAAATTGGTGGCCGGCAGTCTCAAGCCGCGCGCGGATCGTGCGGTGGTTTTCGATAATACCATTATGTACAATGGCAACCCTGCCCGATGCCACATGTGGATGGGCGTTTTCGGTTGAAACACCGCCATGCGTGGCCCAGCGCGTATGACCAATACCAATATCGCCAAGCAAAGGCGTTTCTTTGAGTACCAAATCAAGATTTACAAGCTTGCCAACGGCGCGTTGAAGGGCAATCGCACCATCATGAAGCGTGACAATGCCAGAGCTGTCATAGCCGCGATATTCGAGACGCTTTAATGCATCAAGAAGCACATCGCTACAGTGTTTATGTCCAACCGCACCAACAATTCCGCACATCAGATAGCCTCTTTCATCATCTTTGAGCCGGTTTTCATGGTCACAATGCCACCCAACCAAAAAGCCCAAAATCCATACCAAATGCCATATTTATTCAGTATCAGCTCATTTATTGCATTGTGATAGATAAATTTTTATTTGAAAGAAAGGCCGGAATGGGGCTTTTTGATGATTTTTCCCAAATTGACCGGAAAAGCAAAACCACATCACGCAAATGTTTGGCATTAAGCAGTATTTCCGATTATAAATTTGATATGGAAATTGCTGCCATCATTCTTGCTGCCGGAAAAGGCACGCGCCTCAATTCTGCTTTGCCAAAGCCGCTTCATCACATTGGCGGCAGGCCGATGTTGGCATGGTCGCTAGATGCTGCCAAGGCCGCGGCGGCGCGCCATATTGTGACGGTTCTGCCAAAGGACTCAGCCGCGATCATCAACTGGCTTGACGGTCAAAAAAGCTGTATTCAAGATCCGCCAATGGGTACCGGCCATGCAGTATTGGCGGCACGCGACAGCCTAGCCGGTTTTGACGGTATCGCTCTGATCATGTTTGCCGACACACCATTGATAACAGCGCAAACGCTATCCAGCCTTGCTGCCGCAATTACCGATGGTGCTGATATCGCCGTTTTGGGTTTTGATGCGGCTGATCCCACCGGCTATGGCCGGTTAATCACCAGCGATGATCACAAGCTGGAAAAAATTGTCGAACATAATGATGCCAGCGACAGCGAACGCGCCCTGCGATTGGTCAATGGCGGCGTTATGGCAGTGCGATGCCCATTGCTGTTTGATCTTCTTGAAAAGGTTGGATCAAACAATGCTAAGGGCGAAACCTATCTTACCGACATTGTCTCTCATGCCAATGAGCAGGCATTGAACGTCACTTACCGTACCACCGACGAAACCGAAATTGCCGGCGTTAATAGCCGCCAAGATCTGGCTCATCTCGAGGCGATCTTGCAAAAACGGCTTCGCCTAAGCGCGATGGAACAGGGCGTAACCCTGCAAGCCCCGGAAACGGTTTTTTTAAATGCCGACATCAGCTTTGGCCGTGATGTGATCATCGAACCACATGTCGTTATTGGCGCTGGCAGCGTGATTGGCGAAGGTTGCATCATTAAATCTTTCTCGCATATCGAAGGCGCAACGCTTGGCGCATGCTGCATTATCGGCCCCTATGCAAGGCTTCGCCCGGGCACAAATGCCGATGAAGGCGTCAAGATCGGTAATTTTGTCGAAACGAAAAAAGCTGTCATTGGCGCCGGCAGCAAGGCCAATCATCTAACCTATATTGGTGATACTACAATTGGCGTTGGTGCGAATATCGGCGCTGGTACGATTACCTGTAATTATGATGGCTTTGGCAAATTCAAAACCCTAATCGGCGATGGCGCGTCGATCGGATCGAATACCGCACTTGTCGCCCCTGTCACAATTGGCGCGGGGGCGATTATTGGCGCTGGCAGCACAATCACCGCTGATGTGCCGCCTAACGCCATTGCAACGACGCGAAGCGCGGTTGATGTTCGCCATGATGCTGCCACCCGCTATCGAAGCGTCCGCGAAAATGACACCAAATAGATAATATCATCTGACGCCTGTTGAAAATGAGCCACCCGAATGAATGTTAACATCGCTAATGCCGCAAGATTGCTTTGCTCACTTCAAGCCAAAAAGGTACTTGTTCTTGGTGATCTGATGCTTGATCGGTTTGTCGATGGCACCGTAAACCGCATTTCACCTGAAGCCCCTGTTCCCATTTTAAGCCAAGGCCGCGTTCGTCAAATGCCCGGCGGGGCGGCAAATGTGGCCTGCAATCTGGCGCAGATGGGGTTACATGTGCATTTGATTGGCGTTTGCGGCGATGATGAAGCAGGCAAAGCCTTGCGTGACGAATTGGCAAAACTTCCCGCCATCCGCTTTGATCCGGTTACCATCACCGGCAGACCAACAAGCCTGAAAACACGGTTTCGGGCTGGCAGCCAGCAAATTTTACGCGTTGATGATGAAGTCACCAGCGATATTGACGCCGCCGCCGTCGAACAATTTTCCAAATATGCTTTGCCCGCAATTCAAGATGCCGATCTGGTGGTGCTGTCTGATTATGCAAAAGGCGCCTTGCCACTATTGCTTCTTGAAAAAATCATTGCCCATGCCAAGGCCAAAGGCAAAATGATTATCGCCGATCCAAAACGCGCCGATATCTCGGCCTATGCCGGCGTTGATCTGTTAACACCAAATCTGGCAGAATTGCAAAACACCACTGATCAGATGCTGAGTTCTATCGAGGCGATTGGCCATGCAGCAACCGCACTTGCCAAAGAATTTGGCATTGGCAGTGTTTTAACCACCATGAGCGCACGCGGTATGATGCTAAGCAAGGCAGATGGCGCCCAATTCCATGATCCAGCAAGCGCACGCGATATTTTCGATGTGTCTGGTGCTGGCGATACTGTGGTGGCGATGATTGCTGGTGCATTGGCTGCTGGTGCTGATTTAGAAGATGCTGTCCGGCTGGCCAATCACGCTGCCGGTGTTGCCGTTGGCAAATCGGGAACCGCCATTGTTGTCCCAGGTGAAGTTTTGGCACATTTAGCAGGCACGCCGCCGCCAACCGATTGGCCAAGCGTTGCCATGCAATGCACAAATTGGCGCGGTGCTGGTCAAAAAATCGCTTTTGCCAATGGTTGTTTTGATTTGCTGCATCCAGGCCATATCCATCTTTTAAACGAAGCCGCAGGCAATGCTGACAGGCTGGTCGTCGGATTGAATGGAGATGCGTCTGTAAGGCGTTTAAAAGGCGCCGGACGCCCGCACCAATCAGCCGAGCTGCGAAGCGCCGTTCTGGCCGCACTGCCCTTTGTCGATGCTGTAGCGGTATTTGACGAGGATACACCCTTTGACCTTATTGCGACCTTGCAGCCTGATATCATCGTAAAAGGCGGCGATTATGTTGCCGATCAGGTTGTTGGCGGCGATATTGTGGCGGCACGCGGTGGACAGGTGCTGATTATCTCGACCCTTGATGGCCATGCAACAAGCAAGTTGATTACCGCCTAGCCCATAAAAAACGGTGCGTTCCGCCATTGGCAAAACACACCGCTTTATCGTCAGATGGTATGGCTAGTCGATTTTTTGACTTTCCCAATGCGGCACATCTTTGCCTTCAAGAACCGCCTCGAATGATCGCAGGCGCTTGTAGATTGAAATCAACTCAACAATTGTTGACCAGCTGCGAACCAGAAATTGCAGGGATGATTCGACCCGTCCGAATGCCCGCACAATCTGCTGCATCACGCCAAGGGTGATCGCCCCAGCCACAATTGTTGGCGCCAAAGCAACATAAGGAACAAGAACACCAGCCTGCAAATAGGAAATCTTGGCAACATCAAAATAAAGATAATGGAAAAACAGGCGGTAATAGTTTTTGCGCACATTCCCGAAAAACTCATTCACAGTTGGTGGGTTGATCCGGTCTGTATCATCTTCACCATAAACCAATTGTTTGCGATAGGCCGCCTCGACCACCTGATTGTTAAATTCCAGCCCCGGCAGCTTGTAACCAACAGCGGCAAGAACAACCGTGCCAAACAGCGCAAAAACAATCGCCACATAAACCAGTGAATGTTCGACCACGCCGAAAAACGGCAGTTCGGTTACATTTTTGGACAGGCCCCACAGGATCGGCAAAAAGGCAAAAAGCGTCATAACCGAGTCAAGAAACGCAACGCCAAGCCCTTCCATAATCGCAGCAAACCGTTTTGTATCTTCTTGAACCCGCTGTGACGCGCCTTCGATATGATGCAGTTTCTTCCAGTTTCTGGTGTAATAATCATTCATCGCCGTACGCCAGCGAAACACCCAATGTTTTGAGAAAAAGCTTAGCAGCGTTGCGATAACAACATAAATACCGGCAATCTTGAAAAAGCTAAGCAAAGCCCCGAAAAACTCGGCTTGCGTTACCGCATTTGGCGTTGTTAGCGCCTTTTGAACCATATCATAGAACTGGCCAAACCATTCATTGATCATCACATCGACTTGCACCTGATAATAGGTGCCGCCAACAATAACCACCATGCCAACCCAAGCCCAAAGCGCCCATTGCCGTGATCTAAAAAAAGACGAAAACATTTCAATTCCTCGCAATCTGAACAGATGACGTGCCAACAACGACTATCGTGATATCGGCTGGCCGAGTTTATATTCAATACACCTAAATTAAAATAAATGCGCGGTTAATGACGATAACCAAGGATTTGCCTAGCTTTGCCGCCGATCATGCACAATGGCACTGGCAACGATACCAAAGCCAATGAAAACCGTTAGCATTGAGGTGCCGCCATAGGAAATCAGCGGCAATGGCGCGCCAACAACCGGCAGCAATCCAGTCACCATCGCCACATTTACGAACATATAGAAAAACACCATCATGCCAATGCCGATACAGGTAAGCTGGGCAAAACGGCTATTCACGCGAAAACTAATCCGCAGAATTGAGATGGTTAGCAACAGATAGATCAGCAAGATAAAGATATTACCAGCAAAGCCGAATTCCTCGCCAATCATCGTAAAGACAAAATCGGTTTGTTTTTCGGGAAGATAATTTAGCTGGCTTTGACTTCCCATCAAGAATCCTTTGCCAAAAAACCCACCCGACCCAAGGGCAATTTTCGATTGCGTGATCTGATAACCCGCGCCCAAGACATCGGATTCAGGGTTCAAAAAAGTCATTACGCGGGCCTTTTGATAGGCCTTGAGCTGCAACCATAACAACGGAACCGCGGCCAATACCGCCGCCAGCGACCCAAACACATATCGCCATGGTAAACCGGCCGAAAACACCACAACAAGCCCGCCAAATAACAGCATCAGCGCCGTTCCTAAATCGGGTTGTTTCACAATCATCGCAAATGGTACGGCAATAATGGCAAAGGCTGGAAGATACCACATAAAGCTGCGCATCCGCTCATGTGGCTGGCTGCTGAAATAGCGTGCCAATGCCAGAATAACCGCCAGCTTGGCAGGCTCGGATGGTTGAAAATTCACCCCGCCAATGCTGATCCAACGCGAAACACCCTGCCCTGTACCAATAACCATAACCGCCAGCAAAACCAATATCGCCGCAGCCAGAAATACATAGGACATACGTTTGATAAAATCAAAATGAATAAAGGCGATACAAACAACAAGCGCCATGCCAACAATCGCGCGAACCGCGTGTCTGCCGGCCCATGGCTGCCATGAACCTTGCGATGCAGAATAAAGCGCCAGCGAACCAACAAGCACCAAAATACCGGCCAAAAACAACAAATGCCACGGAATGCGAAGCAGGATTTTGAAAACGGTCATATCTAGCCCTGTTTCTGCATTAATTTGGTGAGAATATCGCGGGCAACAGGCGCGGCGGTTGATGATCCGCTTCCGCCATGTTCAACCACCACCGAAATGGCATAGCGCGGCCGCTTTACCGGCGCATAGGCAACAAAAAGCGCGTGGTCACGTTCGGCCCATGGCCGGTCGATATTATTGACAATTCCTTCTTCGCGCTGGGCTTTGGTGATGCGTTTAACCTGAACTGTTCCGGTTTTTCCGGCCATGCCGCCAAGCGATTTATCTAGGTCATAATTGCGTGCAGTGCCAAGCCCGCCATTCATAACTTTAAACATACCCTCGCGAATAATCGCCAAAGCATAAGGATCAATATCCAATGGTGCAAAATCAGGCGCCGCATCGCCAACCGATTTGACCAATCGCGGCGTTACCTGTTTGCCATTGGCAAGGCGCGCTGTCATAACCGCCAATTGCAGCGGTGTTGCCAGCACATATCCTTGACCAATCGACGAAACCACAGTTTCCCCCGGTGTCCACACCCTGCCCTGATTGGCCAATTTCCATTCATGGCTTGGAATAATGCCCTGCTTTTCGCCTGGAAGACCAATCCCCGTCACATCACCAAGACCCAGCCGATGCGCCATATCCTTGATTTTCCGAATACCGGTTTTCAGGGCAACTTCGTAGATAAATACATCACATGATTGTTCAAGCGCCGAGATGATATTCATCATCCCATGCCCACCCTTGCGCCAGCAATGAAAGGTCGCATTGCCAAGTTCCATATCGCCAGAACAATTAAATTGGGTATTTTTTGAGATAACGCCCGCCTCGATTGCAGCCAAGCCCACCACCATCTTAAAGGTCGATCCGGGGGCATATTGGCCCGACGTCGCACGGTTCAGCAATGGTGTACGCGGATGTGAATTTAGCCGTCGCCAATCACGCGTAAGCAGGGTTCCGGTAAACAGGTTCGGATCAAACATTGGCGCCGATACAAGCGATATGACCTCGCCGCTATCGATATCCATGACCACAACCGCCCCCGATTCTGGTGGCACAAGCCGGTCTTTTACATCGCGCAGAACCAAATCATCGCCAAGCGCGATATGAGCCTGCAAGTCATTATTTTTGGCAAGGGCACGCTGAACGCTCATTGACCCAAGCTCAACCGGTTCAAGCTGGCCGCGGCGCAAAATTTCGGCGGCTTGAAGCTGGACACCAATATCAATCGAAAGCTGCAAATCCTTGCCCGACATGGCATCAATATCACGAAGCACACGGATAGGCTGGCCCTTTGCATTCACCTCGATACGCTCACGTCCGGGCAGCCCGCGCAAAGAATCTTCATGCGCAAATTCAACCCCTACCTTGCCAGTGCCAAGATAGGGGGTTTTCTCCAATGACTGGTTGCGTTCAATTTCACGCGCCGTCACTGGCGAAACATAACCGGTAATATGACAAGCAAGCGACCCCTGCGGATAGATGCGCCGCAATGATTTACCAAAGCTGACCCCACCAAATAGCGGGCTTCGCACCGCCAGCCTGGCCAATTCGCGCTGCGACAGATCATCACGAACGATAATGTCACGAAAAGACGGGCCTTTGCGCGCGGCAACCAATACAGCCTCAATGTCTCTTTTGGTCAATTCGACAATTTGCCCAAGCGCAGCAAGCGTTTGTTTAAGATCATCAACATAAAGCGGGGTGATATAAAGCTCAAACGATTCAGCGTTGCCGGCAAGAAGCCGCATTTTCCGGTCAAATAAGCGGCCTCTTGTTGGCGCCACAATCCGCACATCAAATTGATTGCGGTCAGATAGGCGCTGATATCGATTATTCTGCGCCACCTGCAGCTGGAACAGCCGTGTTCCCAGAAGACCGGTTAGCAAGGCCGAGCCGCCAGCAAGAAGCAGCCCGCGGCGGCTCATGGTACGCCGTAAATCTTTTGTCTTGGCGCGGAACATCAGACCATCTTCACCTTTTGAAGCAAGCGGTGAACGGCAAAAACCAGCACAAAGCCAATCGGAAATAGAATTAATGTTGCCCCAGTTTGAAACAGGATCGGGCTAAGCGATGGAATGGCAATATTCACTGCCGAAAACAACAATAGCTGGAACAGGGATACCGCCGCACAGCTGACCGCAAAATCAACCCATAGCTGGCCAAAATCGCTCTGCTGTAGCCGTAAAAGGCGAAGCTGCATCACATAGGCAAGCAACATAAAGGACGTTGCCCGCCCACCCAAAAGATCGGACAGTAGAAAATCACCAATGATTCCCATCAGAAATATCGTAAAAATCGGGACATATTTGCCGTGGTAAATAATCATGCAATAGATGAAAATCACCGATAAATTCGGCGCTGACCCGTAAAAGATTGGCCATTGTGCCACCGCCAATTCTAGAAGAACAAGGGTCAGACCAAGCGCAGCCGTCAAAAGCTGCAGCGGCAAAACCGATTGGAAATCGGCCTTTTCGAAATAAGACCGCTGATCCTTCATTTGCGTTTTCCTGATGAATTCAGCCCCTCAAGAAGGCGCGTCGAGTCATCAATGGGCATTGGCGTATAAAAATCGGCAAGATCAAGATTACTGTTATCAATGCCATCAAGCCCACCGACCAAAACCGATAAATAACTTAAATGCCGGAAATCAACCGCTGGCCGAACGCGAATTTTGCCATCTTTGATTTGATCAACCCGCCCAACCGGCAGGCCATTTGGCAAAACACCACCATGACCCGATGTCAGCACCAATTCGCCGATTTCCGGCTTGGCCTCATCAGGCAGAAATTGCAAATCAAGAAACGGCCCGTTTTGGCCAACCGTCAGACCTGGCCATGAGGATGAGGCAAGAATAACCGGAATCCGTGCATTAATATCGCTTATCAACAGAACGCGTGCATAGGCCCGGCCAACATCAATGACAATGCCAACCAATCCATCGGCGGTGACAACCGGATTGCCTTGCACAATGCCTTTTTCACTGCCAATGGCAATCAACACCGTATGCGCAAAGCCACCACCAGGCGCGGTAACCGCTCGTGCGGTAATCGGCGTTCGGTTTTCGACCGTTGCCGCCCCTGTCACACTTCGCAATTGGCGGTTTTCACTTTCCAGAATTTCGGCGCGGCGACGCCAGCGTTTCAGCAAATCATTTTCGCCTTGAAGGCGCACATTTTCGGCCCGCAACGAGGCAACTGTTCGCACGCCTTCGATCATTGTTTCAATGCCACGAATTGGCGCCGAAACAACATCGACTACCGGTGCAAGAAAATCATTACTTCCCATACGTAAATTGCGCAAAGCAGCTAAATCTGCCTTGCCAAGAAACATCAGGGAAAAACTGATAAGAATAAGTACGCCATGCACGATACGTCTTTGTCTGACTCTGGCTTTATCAGACACGCGCATACCGCTCTCCTTTGCCTAGGCGCCAATGAGGACGTTCCGAAGGGTTTTCAGTTCCTCAAGACAACGTCCCGTGCCAAGCGCAACGCAGCTAAGCGGGTCTTCGGCAATTGAAATTGGCAGGCCCGTTGCGTCACGAAGTACACCATCAATATCACGCAGCAACGCACCACCACCGGTCATCACAATGCCTTTTTCAACAATATCAGCCGCCAATTCAGGTGGTGCCTGTTCAAGCGCCATTTTCACCCCTTCAACGACTTGACGAACCGGATCTGAAATCGCTTCGGCAACCTGTGCCTCGGTAATGCTGATTTCCTTTGGCACGCCATTGACAAGGTCACGGCCGCGAACGTCAATTTTATTGCCGCTGCTTTTTTCCGGCTTGCGCGCAACACCAATGCTTTTCTTGATCCGTTCAGCAGTCGCTTCACCAATCAAAAGATTATGCGTGCGGCGCATATAGGCAATGATCGCCTCGTCAATCTTGTCACCACCAACGCGAACCGAATGGGCGAAAACGATATTGCCAAGTGACAGAATGGCAACTTCGGTTGTGCCACCACCAATATCAACAACCATCGAACCCGATGCTTCGGTAACTGGCAGATTGGCTCCAATCGCAGCGGCCATTGGCTCTTCAATCAAAAAGACCCGTCGCGCACCAGCAGCCTCGGCTGATTCTTGAATGGCGCGGCGCTCAACAGCGGTTGAACCTGATGGCACACAGATGATCACTTGCGGGCTGGCAAATGACATACGGCCATTCACTTTGCGAATGAAATGTTTGATCATTTCTTCGGCAACTTCAAAGTCAGCAATCACACCATCAGCCATAGGTCGGATGGCGCGAATATTCCCCGGTGTTTTTCCGAGCATGACTTTGGCTTCTTCACCAACGGCAAGAACGTGCGTTTTGCCTCTGATTTCGGCCATGGCAACAACTGATGGTTCATCAAGAACGATACCCCGTCCCTTGACGTAAACCAGCGTGTTCGCCGTTCCAAGATCAATACCAATATCGGCCGAGAATAATCCAAGGAATGCGCCAAACATATTCCATCTCCAAATTTTCAGCCGGTGGTAACGGCAGAACAGTCATAATACAGTCACGCGAAACGACAACTGCGAATCAACATAAAGGGCCGCTAGGCCCTTTATGTCATAAAGTATCACTATATCAACAATGTGGCAAAAACTAGTTCTTTGCCTTGTCGACGAGGCGGTTTGCACCAATCCATGGCATCATTGCCCGCAATTCAGCACCAACCTGTTCGATCGGATGCTCAGCATTGCGACGACGTGTTGCCTTAAAGCTTGTCTGACGTGCTTTATTTTCAACCATCCAGTCACGTGTAAAGCGGCCAGCCTGAATATCTTCAAGAACGCGCTTCATCTCGGCTTTGGTCTCATCAGTGATGATCCGCGGGCCAGTGACATATTCGCCATATTCAGCGGTGTTTGAGATTGAATAATTCATGTTGGCGATACCACCTTCATAAATCAGGTCAACGATGAGTTTGACTTCATGCAAACACTCGAAATAAGCCATTTCAGGCGCATAACCAGCTTCGACAAGTGTCTCGAATCCAGCTTTGATCAATTCGCAAAGACCACCACAAAGAACAGCCTGCTCGCCAAATAGATCGGTTTCACATTCTTCTTGGAATGTCGTCTCGATGATACCTGAACGTCCACCGCCAACAGCCGAAGCATATGACAATCCAATTTCATGCGCGTTACCCGATGAATCCTGATGCACGGCAATCAAACAAGGTACACCGCCACCGCGAACATATTCAGACCGCACAGTGTGACCAGGGCCTTTTGGGGCAACCATGAATACGTCAATGTCGGTGCGTGGCTCGATCAGGTTGAAATGAACATTCAATCCATGAGCAAATGCAATCGCGGCACCCGGACGGATATTTTCAGCGATGTCTTCAGCATAGATATCAGCCTGCAATTCATCAGGAGTCAGCATCATGATGACATCGCCCCACTGTGATGCTTCGGCAACATCCATAACCTTGAAACCGGCATCGCTGGCCTTGGCGCGGCTTGACGAATCAGACCGAAGCGCGACAGCAACGTCAGCAACACCGCTATCCTTCAGGTTTGCTGCATGAGCATGACCTTGGCTGCCGTAACCAACAATAACAACCTTCTTTTTCTTGATCAGCCCAACATCGGCATCACGATCATAATAGACACGCATTGACAGTTTTCTCCTCATTTGACGGCTGATCCGGTGCTGGCCCAACTGCCAGATACTCATGACCATCCTATTTAAAATATATAATCACACCCCAAATCATTGCGGTGTGATCTAACATATTGCGTAAACTCGCTAACGTCGCCGGTTTATTTGGCCGTTAAATCGATCCGGTTGCCGCGCGAAATGGCTGAAACCCCTGTCCGCGCAATCTCCACATCACCAAGCGACTGCATCAAATCAATGAATGCAGCAACCTTTGACGAATTTCCTGTCACTTCAAATACAAAACTATCTAGTGTGCTGTCTAGTGTTCTTGCACGGAAAGTATCAGCGATGCGCAATGCCTCGATCCGGTTTTCGCCATCATTGATGATTTTGACCAGCGCCAGCTCGCGTTCAATGGCGGCACCCATCTCGGTTAAGTCACATACGGAATGGATCGGCACAAGACGCGCCAATTGCGCCTTGATCTGTTCGATTACCATTGGCGTTCCTGAGGTCACGATGGAAATGCGCGATAGACCACGATCCCATTCCACCTCGGCAACGGTCAGGCTTTCGATATTATAGCCACGTCCGGAAAATAGCCCGATAACCCGCGCCAGAACACCCGGCTCGTCATCTACCAGAACGGAAATGATGTGGCGTTCCTCTACTACATTGATGCTCATCTCGATAAAGCTCCTAAATGGCTGGCCTAGACCAACACCATACCTTCTTCAGAAATTGGCTTTGCGGCCTGATCCTCTGGCCCCAAAAGCATTTCGTTATGCGCTGCCCCAGATGGAATCATCGGGAAGCAATTTTCTTCCTTGGCAACGCGGATATCAGCAATAACCGGGCCGGGCGTTGCCAGCATTTCAGCAATCACCCCATCCAGATCATCTGGCTTTTCAGCGACCAGACCAACCATGCCAAAGGTATCAGCTAGCTTGCGGAAATCAGGCAAAGAGGCGCTGTAGGACTCAGAATAGCGGCCGCCATGGATCAATTCCTGCCATTGCCGCACCATCCCCATCCATTCATTGTTGATGATGAACATCTTCACCGGCAAATTATATTGCGCCAATGTCGATAATTCCTGCATGTTCATCATGAATGATGCTTCACCGGCAATATCAATGACCAATGAGTCCGGATGCGCCACCTGAACGCCAAGCGCCGATGGCAAACCATATCCCATCGTGCCAAGCCCGCCCGAGGTCATCCACCGGTTTGGCTTTTCAAAATCGTAATATTGCGCCGCCCACATTTGATGCTGGCCTACCTCGGTTGTGACATAGGCATCATGGTTACTGGTCAATTCGCAAAGCCGCTTGATGGCATGTTGCGGCTTGATGACATCGGCGCCCTGATCAAAGCCAAGACAATCAATACTTTGCCAGCTTTTGATCTGTTTCCACCAGCTTGTAAGCGATGGCTGATGCGGGGTAAAGGACTGCGCCTTCATTTCGGCGATCAGCATTTCCAGAATAATCGTTGCATCACCAATGATCGACAGGTCAACTTGAACATTCTTGTTCACTGATGACGGATCAATATCAATGTGAATTTTTTCAGATTTTGGTGCAAAGCCGCTGATCCGGCCAGTTACGCGATCATCAAAACGCGCCCCGACATTCAGCATGATATCACAATCATGCATCGCCCAATTGGCTTCATAAGTGCCATGCATCCCAAGCATGCCCAGAAAATGCTTGTCTGACGCTGGCAAAGCGCCAAGCCCCATAAGGGTCAAGGTTGTAGGCCAGCCGGTCATATCAACCAGTTGCTGCAACAAGGCCGAGGCCTTTGGCCCAGAATTAATGATGCCGCCACCGCCATAGATGATTGGGCGTTCGGCCCGCTTCATCATCGCTACGGCTTTTTTGATCGATTCCGGATCGGGTCTTGTTTGTGGGGCATACCGCTTTTGCGCCGCAACGGCAACGCCATCTATCTTATAGCCATATTCCCCCATCAAAATATCTTTTGGCAGGTCAATCAATACCGGCCCGGGGCGGCCGGCGCGCGCCACATGAAAGGCTTCGGCCACGGTGTGCTGCAAAACGTCACCATCTTTGACCAGATAATTATGTTTGGTACAGGCACGGGTGATGCCGGTTGTATCGGCTTCTTGGAACGCGTCATTGCCAATCAGATGCGTTGGTACCTGTCCGGTCAGACATACCACCGGCACTGAATCCATCAGCGCATCCGTCAAACCGGTCACCGCATTGGTTGCGCCAGGGCCAGATGTCACCAAAACAACGCCAACCTTGCCCGTTGACCGCGCATAGCCTTCGGCGGCGTGAACCGCTGCCTGCTCATGACGAACCAGAATATGTCTGATCTTATTGTTTTTGAACAAAGCGTCATAAATTGGCAACACCGCGCCACCCGGATAGCCGAAAATCACCTCAACCCCTTCATCTTCAAGAGCCTTGAGAAGAATTTCCGCACCAGCTAACGCCAATACGCCATTTTCCGATGCCGCCTGTTTGCGGTCTGTGGGGGCAGATTTCGCCATTATCTTGTTTCCCATATATGTCTAAGCAATTGCTGGCCTAACATTTTGCAACCAGCTCAAATAACGCAAACCAATCTACTCAAAGGGTAAAAAAACATCGTTACGACGCGCTATCAAGCAAAACGTCATCACAAAATCTTCAATTTCCAGAGAACAGCTTGGTTTATTTCAATGGTTTGCCAGTTTTTACCCGACGGGTCAACCATTTTTAGCGAATAAGTGAAAAGATACTTTCCATCAAACTTTCCGATAATTTCGTATTTAGTGTAATTTGCGCATTATAATTATTTCGCAGCCATGTCATTTGCCGTTTTGCGTAATGGCGGCTGTCACGTTTGGCGATATAAGCCGCTTCATCAATTGTCATTTTCTGATCAAGAACCGCTTTTAACGCTGTGACGCCAAGCGCCTTCATCAATGGCAATGATGGATCAAGCTGTCGCCCAATTAATTGCTCAACCTCGCCCATCGCGCCTTGTTCCAACATCGCATCGAAGCGCGAATCAATGCGGGTGTAAAGCTCATCACGCGGCGGCAGCATCGCGATCTTTAACGGATTGCCCACCAGCGCGCCTTTATGTTCAGCTTTCTGGAATTGACCAAGCGCTATGCCAGTGGCGTTGAAAACCCCCATTGCGCGGATTAGCCTTTGACGGTCACCATCGGCAAGCCGTGACGCAACCACTGGGTCATGAAGCGCCAGCTTTTGCCGGAATGCTGTTCCGCCAATGGCATCAAAAAGTGCCATGCAATCATTATGTATATTGGCTGGCACATCGGGAATAGGCGCAATGCCATTCACCGCCGCATCAAGATACATGCCCGTGCCGCCAATAATGATTGGCATTTTGCCGCGCGCACGGATCGCGGTCATCGCCGTTGCGGCCAGTTCAAGCCATGTGGCAACCGACGCACGACCCCCCCCATCAAGAACACCATATAGATGATGCGGAATATCCTGCATATCGGCCTTTGCTGGGCGTGCCGTCAAAATCGATAAATCGGCATAAAGCTGCATCGAATCAGCATTGATCACCTCGCCATCCAACTGGCAAGCAAGATCAACCGCCAGCTGTGATTTACCTGATGCAGTCGGGCCTGCAATCATGATATAGCTGGCATTCGTCTTGCTTTTCAGGGCGTTTTGCGCTGCTTTTGACACATTAAACTCCAATTTACCGCCAATCTGGCGGCAGGTGACTGCACTATGCACCATGCACTTGTTTTTTCAACCTCCAAGCACCCGTCCGGCGACGGCGATGCCGCATCATGGCTTGCCGACCTTGCCAATGATTTCGCCTTTTTGCACCCCTTGGACGCGCCATATTGGCTTCATCGAGGCTATGCGGCTGAACTGCTTTGCCAGCCCGATAGCGGTTTTGCGGCAAAGGATGTGCAGCATAATAGCGCTTTTCAGACATTGCGCGGCCTTGCTGCCGACAAGCAAATGGATGTCAATATCGTTCCGCTTTACCGGCGCCGCAAACAAATCTTGATTGCCGATATGGACAGCACGATCATTACCAGCGAGTCACTTGATGATCTGGCAGCGCTTGCCGGCCTTGGTGATGCGGTTACCGCCATAACCAAGCGGGCAATGGCTGGTGAAATTGATTTCGAAGGCGCGTTATTTGAACGTGTTGGCATGCTTGCTGGCAAATCCAGTCGTCTGTTTGATCAATTGATTGAAACAGCAACGCCAACATCAGGCGCAATTGATCTTGTTCATACGATGCGGGCCAATGGCGCAAAATGCTATCTTGTGTCGGGTGGGTTTGACGTCATCACCGGCCCAGTTGCCGCGCTTTGCGGGTTTCATGACCATCACGCCAATCATATGCATGTCGGCGATGGTAAAATTCTAGGCACGGTTCAAACGCCGGTTCTCGATCGCAACGCCAAAGCCGCCTATCTTGCGCATTATTGCAAACAGCATGGCATTGATCCGGTTGATACGGCAACAATTGGTGATGGGGCAAATGATCTTGCAATGCTGCAAGCCGCAGGCATGGGCGTGGCATTTGAGGGCAAGGCATTGCTTTTGGCTGAAGTGGCGATCCAGCTTAATCATACTGATCTTCGCGGCCTGTTATATCTTCAAGGCTATAAAGATAGCGATTTCGTCTTGGAAAAAATCTAGGTCTTTATCTATTTCCATCCAGATAAAAAGGGGCCGAAACCGGCCCCTTTGTTTTTGATATGGAAAAATAGCATTTGCCATTTAGCGTTGCAGTAACAGCCTATTTCTTGGCAAAGCTGATCTGGATAAAGCGTTCACGGCCTTCGCGTTCGATAAGGATTAAGATTCCTGACCGACCACCTTTTTCAGCATCTTGGATATCCTTGGCAAGATCGGTCACGCCTTCAACCGGACGCTGGCCAAATCGCCGCAAAATATCGCCGACCTGAAGACCTTTTTCGGCTGCAGGACTGCCAGCAATCACTTCACTGACAACAACACCCGTCTTTTCGGCATCAAGCCCCATCTCACCAGCAATTTTCGGTGTTAAGTTTTGCACTGAAAATCCAAGACTACCAAAGCTTTGCTTGGCTCCGTCTTGCGTTGACTTATCACCACCAGCAAGGCCAACAAGCTCGGCTTTTTCCAATTCACCTAGCGTGATTTGAACCGTCTTTTTCTTGCCTTGGCGGAACAATTCGACATCAACTTTTGTGCCGATATCGGTTTCAGCAACAATGCGAGGTAGATCACGCATCTTATCAATGATCTTTCCATCAAATTTCAGGATCACGTCACCTGGCTGAACGCCGCCTTTGGCGGCCGGGCTATTTTCGTTGGTCGATGATACCAGCGCACCACCTGCATCTTTCAAACCAAGTGATTCGGCAATGTCAGGTGTAACTTCTTGGATGAAAACACCAAGCCAGCCACGACGCGTTTGGCCAAACTCAACAAGCTGGCTTGCAACCCTGCTTGCCAAATTTGACGAAATCGCAAAGCCAATACCGACCGATCCGCCTGATTGCGAATAAATGGCCGTGTTGATGCCAATCACCTCGCCAGCGACGTTAAACAAGGGGCCGCCAGAATTACCGCGATTGATTGACGCATCTGTCTGGATGAAATCATCATAAGGGCCGTTGCCGATATCACGGCCACGGGCCGAGACGATGCCAGCTGTTACCGTGCCACCAAGACCAAAGGGGTTGCCGATTGCAAGCACCCAATCGCCAACGCGCAAATCATCCGAATTGCCAAAAGCAACCGCGGTCAATTTCGTTTTGCCCGGATCAATTTTCAGAACCGCAATATCGGTTTTTTTGTCCTGCCCCAAAACCTTGGCAGTAAAGCTTGTTTCATCGGCAAGAATAACGCGGATTTCCTCGGCATTTTCGATCACATGATAATTGGTGACGACAATGCCTTCAGCATCGATAATGAACCCTGATCCCAGCGATTGCGCTTTGCGCTGGCGGTTATTATCGCCAAAATTTTTGAAAAATTCTTCAAATGGCGACCCTGGCGGGAATTGTGGCATATCAACGCTTGGCCCGTCATTCACGATCGTCGTGGTCGAAATATTGACCACCGATGGTGATAGCTTTTCGACTTCATCCGCAAATGAGTCGGGGCGGTCGGCTGCCGATAGGCCAAATGAAACAAACATAATCGTAAATGCCACGGCAAAGGACACCACAAGGTCACTGCGCATATGACTTAAAGGTTGCCGGATAGGCTGCAACAGTCTGACAAGCATGATAAACACTCCCTCAGGATAATGAGATCGGTAAAATAAATAGCAACACCGGCAAATGCTGGTGCTTAACCTTCTTTGTCATGCCGTAACAGCGTGACCAAAAAAAGGCAGTTTCGTGTTCTTTTCGGCCATTCCCCAAAAGCCGCTGGAAAGCCCCTAAAAAAGCGGCTGTAAAAAAGGGGCCGACATTGTTGATCGGACAGATATTTCACTGCCTCGAATCAACCAGCCGGCCCCCCTTAGCTTGGTCATCTATGCCTATTTGGATTTGGCAGGCGTGCCGTCCTTATCCAAGAAAAAGCGGAAGAACGCACTGTCTGGTGACAGCACCATCGATGTATCCTTTTCGGTAAAGGATTTACGATAAGCTTCCATTGACCGATAGAAGGCAAAGAATTCAGAATCTTGACCGAAACTATCTGCATAGATGCGAATGGCTTCAGAATCACCGGCACCGCGTGTTTCCTGTGCGGTACGCTGGGCTTCGGAAATGATCACAGTCCGGATCTTTTCCGCTGCCGAACGGATTTTCTGGGCTTCTTCTTCACCTGTTGCGCGGAATTCCTTGGCCTCTCTTGTCCGTTCAGAAATCATCCGGCTAAAGATGTTCTGGCTGGTGGCTTCAGGATAATCTGCACGGCGCAAACGCACATCAATGATCTGGATTCCAAGCGATGAAACAGATTGGTTCACTTCATCACCAATTGACCTTGTGATGTCATTACGCTGACCGGTCAGAATTGATGCCAATGTTTCACGGCCAAGCGCCCGACGAACCGATGAGTCAATGATTGCCTCTAGACGTCCACGCGCACCTGATTCATTGCGAACTGTTTGATAAAACAGCAATGGGTCAGAAATCTGATAGCGGGCATAGGCGTCCACTTTCAAACGTTTCTGGTCGGACAGGATCACTTCTTCGGCATCCTGCGGGATCAGGCTCAGAACGCGCTTTTCGTAATAGGTGACGTCCTGAATGAACGGCAGCTTAAAGGCAAGGCCAGGTTCCTGAATGGTCCGTTTTGGTTCACCCAATTGCAGAACAAGCGCCTGCTGGGTTTGGTTTACGGTAAAGGCTGAGTTGTAGGCTGCAAAAGCGCCAGCAAACAACAACACAATAGTCGCTAAACGAAATGACGCCATGTTACTGCCCCCCCGTTGACTTGTTTAATTCTTTCAACGGTAGATATGGCACAACACCATTTCCGCCGCCCTGACCGTCAATGATGACCTTTTCAACATTCGAGAAAATTTCCTCGACTGTTTCAATATAGATCCGCTCGCGAGTCACATCTTTATTTTGCAGATATGCCTGATAGATCTGGTCAAAACGCGATGCGTCACCTGATGCACGGTTGACCACCTCGGCCTGATAGGCCTCGGCTTCGGCAACCAATTTCGCCGCTGCACCACGCGCCCGTGGCACGATGTCATTGCTAAAGGATTCAGCTTCGTTCTTCAGCCTGTCACGGTCTTGGCGTGCACGCTGCACCTCGTTAAAGGCATCAATAACATCAGCTGGCGGATCAACAGCCAAAAGCTGAACATCACGAACCCTTACACCGGCACCATATTCATTCAGCAATTCCTGTAACTGCTGGCGTGCCTGCACCTGAATCGATTGACGGCCTTCGGTCAATGCTGTTTGGATTGGCGTTCTGCCAATGATCTCACGCATCACCGCTTCGGCTGTCACTTTGATGGTTTCATCCGGCTCGGCAAGGTTAAATAGATATTCACCCGCATCCGAGACACGCCAGAACACAACAAAATCAATATCAACGATGTTTTCATCACCGGTGATCATCTGACTTTCATCAGCAATATCACGGCGTGACGACGAATTACCGGTAACATCCCGAAACCCGATTTCAATCCGGTTGTCGCGTGTCACTTCTGGACGCAGAACCGATTCGATAGGGTAAGGAAGGTGATAATGTAGGCCTGGCGGGCTGGTGCGAACCCATTCGCCAAAGCGCAAAACAACACCCTGCTGCTGTGGGTTTACGCGGTAAAAACCCGTCGCACCCCAAATCAGCGCAAAAACAATCGACAAAAGCAGAATTGATCGACCGCCGCCGCCGCCGCTTGGCATCATCCGGCGCCAAGCCTCCCCGAATTGACGGATTACCGCGTCAACGTCTTGCGGAGGCTGACCGCCGCCGCCTTGACCCCACGGACCGCCGCCGTTTCCGCCGCCGCCTTGGCCCCACGGGCCGCCGCCGCCGCCGCCGCCTTGGCCGCCTTGATTATTCCATGGCATGATGCTCTCGCTCCCTCGCCCTTTGATAGCCGCTTTGCTGTATCTATGTAACAACATCACGACCAATATGTTTCATGGTCTTACAATTCCGGCCTTGTTATCATTGCTGCTGTGCCAATTACCACCCTTAACTTGCAAAACGCTTGTCGAAGGCTTATGTCACAATCTCAATTAAGGCTCCCTTTCATATTTGCATAGAAGCGGTTGATTTCAAGAATGACAAACGAATTGAACGAGAGAAAAATTACTGAGACCCTTTCCGGCGTTCTTATGCCCGGATCTGACCGGTCACTTATTGACGCTGGCGCTGTTTCAGGAATCGTGATCAAGGACGGCCATATTGGCTTCACCATCGAAATTGATCCAAAAGACAAAGACAAGGCAGATGCAGTTCGCAGCATGGCCGAAAAGGCCGTTCTGGCACTTGATGGCGTGTTGTCGGCAACGGCAATGCTGACCGCACATCAGGCAGGCCCATCAATGCAGTCAAAAGGTGATGATCGTGGCACGCCAATTGGCGCTGGCCAACAAATGCAAGCCGAACCGCATCAGCCGGCCAAACATGTCATTGCCGTTGCCTCTGGCAAGGGCGGCGTTGGAAAATCGACAACCTCAATCAATCTGGCCTTGGCGCTGGCGGCAACCGGTAAAAAGGTCGGCATTCTCGACGCTGACATTTACGGCCCATCATTGCCGCGGCTGATTGGTTTGAACCGCAAACCGCAAAGCGATGGCAAAAAAATCGTGCCAATCGAGGCGTGGGGCCTGCAAACCATGTCGATTGGCTATCTGGTTGCCGAGGATGCGCCAACCATTTGGCGTGGGCCAATGGTAATGAGCGCCATCGAGCAAATGCTTCGTGATGTTGCGTGGGACGCGCTGGATATTCTTGTCATTGATATGCCGCCTGGCACAGGTGATGCGCAATTGACCCTATCCCAGCGCGCCGCGCTTGCCGGTGCCGTGATCGTCTCGACACCGCAGGATCTGGCTTTGATTGATGCGCGAAAAGGATTGAACATGTTCCGCAAGGTGAATGTGCCGCTTCTCGGGATTATCGAGAATATGAGCCATTTCCTATGCACCGAATGCGGCGCACGGCACGAAATTTTCGGCAATGGTGGCGCCCGCGCCGAAGCGGCCAAATTGGGTGTGCCTTTCCTTGGTGAAGTGCCACTGGAAATGGCCATCCGCGCCACATCAGACGAAGGCACCCCGATCGTGGCGAGCCAGCCAGACAGCCCGCATGCCGCCCATTATCGGGCGATTGCCGCGGCGGTTTTGCAAACGCTTGAGCGGAACGCACCAAAAGCCAGCCCAAAAATCATCGTCGAATAGCCGCCAAAATCAAATGGCAAGATGTGCCTAAACCATCGGTTTCGCGGCGATACGCCTGATGGCGCGTTCATAGCGATAGGAAGGCACATCGCCAGCGGCATCGATTTCGGCCTCGATTTCGATATCCCATTGGTCGGCAGGCAAATCAGGGAAAAAGGCAGCATTTTTGCCGCCATCAGCGGCTATGTTGATGACGGTTTGTTCAACACGGTGACAATAATCCAGCCCTTGGGCATAGATTTCGCCGCCGCCAAACAGAATGATCTCCGGCCGTGCCTCGGCGGTGGCATCAATCCAGTCACGCGCCGCCGCAATCGCCGCGGTCATTGTTGAAACCGTAGTTGCGCCATCAGCAGCCCAGGCCGAATCACGCGTCATCACAATACTGGCGCGGCCCGGCAATGGGCGGCCAATCGAATCCCATGTTTTGCGCCCCATAATCAATGGACAACCCATGGTTAGCATTTTGACACGTTTCAGATCATCGGGGATATGCCAGATCAGTCCTTTACCATCGCCAATCACGCGGTTTTCGGCCATCGCCACAACGGCTGTCATATGGATCATCACCATGATCGTTAAACCGCAATTGGCGCGGCGATATGCGGCGCGGCAACATAATCAACAATTTCGAAATCTTCAAATTTGAACCCGTCAATTTGATCGGGAACATTGTGGATCACCATCTGTGGCAGGGCAGTTGGCTGTCGGCCAAGCTGGGTTCGCGCCTGTTCAAAATGATTGGCATAAAGATGCGCATCACCAAGCGTATGTACAAATTCACCAGCCTTGAGCCCACAAATGGCGGCGATCATATGCGTCAATAGCGCATAAGAAGCGATATTGAACGGCACGCCCAAGAAACAATCGGCGCTGCGCTGATAAAGCTGGCAGGATAAACGCCCATTGGCGACCTGAAACTGAAACAGGCAATGGCATGGCGGCAAGGCCATATTCGGCACATCCGCCGGATTCCAAGCGGTGAGCATCAATCGCCGCGAATCCGGGTTGGTTTTAATCATCTCGATCAAATCGGCAAGCTGGTCAATTTCGTCGCCCTCAGGCGTTTGCCAATGGCGCCATTGTTTGCCATAGACCGGCCCTAAATCACCATTTCCATCAGCCCAGTCATTCCAGATCGACACGCCATTTTCCTGCAAATAGCGGATATTCGTGTCGCCACTGATAAACCATAGCAATTCATGGATGATGGATTTGATATGCAGCTTTTTCGTGGTTAGTAGCGGAAACCCATCGGCAAGGTCAAACCGCATTTGATGGCCAAAAACCGCTCTTGTGCCAGTGCCAGTGCGGTCACCGCGATCAACACCGTCATCCAAAATTCGTTGCAATAAATCCAGATATTGCCGCATCTGCAGGCCTCACTTAATCACTTGATTGACAATTTATCACCGCACGTCACGCAAAGTGTCACGGTAACCGCATATAACGCCGCGAGGGCACCGACTTGCTGTTTGGTTAAAATGGCATGGCCATGTATCACGGTGCAAGCGGATAATCGGATAATCTGCCAATCGTAAAACGGGCCAATCCTTTGCCCAAAACGGGCGAATAATGCGGTTATCAGCGCCGAAAGGCAATTCAGTGCAAAACTATCCTTTAAAACCGGCGTCATTGCTTCTATATTAAAGATGCTGGTTCGCCAGCTATGGCGATAAACGTGCTGTAGAATAAGCAGAGCGGACCCGGGGGCGGTACCCGGCGCCTCCACCATTTTAGCCCAGAATGACGGCCATCACGGCCAGCAGCAGAATTTGGGCTAAAAGATTGGGGGCGAAATAGGATCGACGCATGTGGTAAAGGCAGTATTTTTGCTCGGTATGGTACCCGCCGTTATCGGGCCATGTAGTAGTTGCAAATGACAACACTGCTCCGGTAGCAATCGCAGCCTAAAGGCAGCGGGAGTAACCGATCTTAAGTCCAGATCGATTGAGCTCGGTCTGGCGGGGTTTGGGGCGCACCTGGCAACAGAAGCGTTCCGCTTTACCTTGGCGAACCCATGATAAAGGTGCATTTTCATTTGTAGCTTTTCCATCACCCTGCTCGCTGCCACAGAAAGACCAAAATCTGATGACTGATAATGACATGCTTCAAACCGGCTTGAATTATGAACTTCTGGTAGAAGATGCACTTCGGTCGGTGGTTCGTTCGTCGCTTGGCATTGTTGAAAAGGTCGGGCTACCCGGTGAAACACATTTCTATATTGGCTTTTCAACAACTTATAAAGGCGTTGAAATCGACGATCATCTTCGCGCCAAACATCCAGAAAACATGACCATCGTTCTGCAACATCAATTTGCCGATCTGATTGTCGGTGAAGACGAGTTTTCGGTCACTTTGTTCTTTGGCGGCAAGCCAAGCCCGATGAATATTCCATTTGAGGCTGTGACCAGCTTTAACGATCCGTCAGTTGGCTTTGGGCTGCTGCAATTTGGCATCGCCGACGATGATGACAGCGATGATGATGATGATGATCACGATGACATATCGCCATCAGATGATCAGCCAACGCAAAGCAACGATGATGCATCTGGCAATAGCGCCGATGTTGTGTCGCTTGACACCTTTCGAAAAAGACCGACAAAATAACAATCCAATGATCGGCTGGCAGGCAGATGTTTGCATGCCTTGCCAAATATCTGTTCATTTGCCATTTGATATTTACAGGATTTAGCCATGGCCGATTTTGCCTATAGCCCGATGTTTCCAACAACCGCTGACTCAACCGAATATGAGCTTGTGTCCAGCGATCATGTCCGGCTTGTCGAAATGGAGGGAGAAACTTTCCTTCGCGTTGATCCAGAAGGCCTGACCCTTCTTGCCGAACGCGCCTTTACCGATATTTCGCATCTGCTTCGCAGCAGCCATCTGGGCCAGCTTGCCGATATTCTAAAAGACCCCGAAGCCACCAAGAATGACCGGTTTGTGGCATTGGAAATGCTGAAAAACGCCGTCATTTCCGCCGAAGGCTTGTTGCCAATGTGCCAAGATACTGGCACGGCGCTGGTAACCGGCTATCGCGGTGATCATGTTTTGGTTAGCGGTGATGATGGCGAGGCGCTATCGCGCGGCATTTACAACACATATCAAAATTGCAATTTGCGCTTCTCCCAGCTTGCAGCACATACGATGTTCGAGGAGAGCAATACTGCCACCAACCTTCCTGCGCAGATTGAAATTAACGCCGGCAAAGGCCTTGAATATAAATTTGCCTTTATCCAAAAAGGTGGTGGATCAGCAAATAAAGCCTTTTTGCATCAGAAAACCAAAGCGGTTCTCAATCCTGATTCGCTTCGTGATTTTATCCGCACCGCCATTCTAGAGCTTGGCACATCCGCTTGCCCACCTTATCACCTTGCCATTGTGATTGGCGGCACGTCGGCCGAACTTACGATGAAGACGGTCAAAATGGCGTCAATCAAGGCGCTTGATAATCTGCCAACCGAAGGCAATGCACTTGGCCATGCATGGCGCGATCTCGATTGGGAAGCCCAAATCCTGCAAATCACCCGCGATCTTGGGATTGGCGCGCAATTTGGCGGTAAATATTATTGCCATGATGTGCGCGTCATTCGTTTGCCGCGTCACGGTGCCTCTTGCCCGATTGGCATTGGCGTTTCCTGCTCGGCCGACCGGCAGGCCTTTGCCAAAATCACACCCGATGGGCTGTTCATCGAAACTTTAGAGCGCGATCCGGCAAAATTCCTTCCCGACCTATCTGACCAGCCCGAAGATGATGTTGTTGCCATTGATCTGAACAAGCCGATGCGCGAAATTCTGGCAAGCCTGAGCGCCCATCCGGTTGAAACGCGGCTTGCACTCACCGGCCCATTGATTGTGGCGCGTGACATTGCCCACGCCCAATTGCTGGAACGGCTGGAAAGCGAGGGCAAATTGCCCGATTATTTCAAAGACCATCCGATTTATTATGCTGGGCCAGCAAAGACGCCAGAAGGCATGGCATCAGGGTCATTCGGCCCAACAACGGCTGGCCGTATGGATTCTTATGTTCCCACCTTTCAGGCCGCTGGCGGGTCAATGGTGATGCTTGCCAAGGGCAACCGGTCACGCGTTGTTCGTGATTCCTGCAAGGAACATGGCGGTTTTTATCTTGGCTCAATTGGCGGTGTTGCTGCCAAGCTGGCGCTTGAATCGATCAAAAAAATCGAAGTTCTGGAATATCCAGAGCTTGGCATGGAAGCCGTCTGGAAAATCGAAGTTGAAAATTTTCCGGCCTTCATCGTGATGGATGACAAGGGCAATGATTTCTTTGACCTCGGCTAGCCAGTTCAAATAGCAGCGCATAACAAAACCAGCCTGCCCCTTTTAAAATGGTGCCAAGGCTGGGTTTTGGTTTTGCCGCAGAAATTATGTTGGTCTTTTGGCGGCCGCTTCATGCGACTGTCTATCAGAATGAAACCGTCGTTGCCGATCCTGCCTCAACCGCGCGGCGCATTGCCACTGACGCCAACGCCAGATCCTGCAAGCCAACACCGGTGCCGTCAAAAATGGTAATTTCATCATCGCTTGTCCGGCCAGCATGATCTTTATTGATGACCCTGCCGATTGGCACAATTGCCGCTTCATTGATAAGACCCGTGGCAATGGCATGCTGCGCCTCGCCAATCGTCACTGATTGCGCCACCTCATCGGTAAAGCTGGTGCCAATTGAAAATAATGCCGGATCAATTTCCTGTTTGCCCTTTGTATCGGTTCCCATACATACAAGATGCGTTCCCGGGCTGACATGGTCGGCCATCAACAAGGGCTGGTGCGACGAGGTGATGGTGATGATAACATCGGCTTGCGTCATTGCATCTGGCGTGACGGCTTCAAAAGGAATTGCATATTCATCTGCCAGCTTGGCAAGACGAGGCAAGGCATCAGCCGACCGGTTCCAACCCAGAATTTTGCTGAACTGACGCCGCTGTAACGCGGCTCTTAATTGGAAAACCGATTGATGGCCAGCCCCCATTATGCCCAAAATCGAAGCATCGGGGCGGGCAAGATGACTAATCGAAACCGCCGCTGCCGCTGCCGTGCGAACCGCTGTTAAATAATTACCGCCAATAATTGCTTGCAAGCGTCCGGTATCAGGGTCAAACAGAAACACGCTTGATTGGTGGTTGCTAATGCCCGAATTGGCCATATTTTGCGGCCAATATCCGCCTGATTTCACGCCAAGCGCCATGCCAGCGCGGTCAAAGCCCGATTTAAAGCCATAAAGCGCATCAGCATGACCAATCGCCTCGCGCACAACCGGAAAATTCACCGCATCGCCCGCCGCCATCGCCGCAAAAACCCCTTCAACCGCGATAAATGCATCAGCGTCATTCACAACATCACGGCACACATCTTCGCGAACGATGACCACGCCGTCGCTGGTTTTCATCATAATATCAACAACCCCTTATTACGGCGCTTTTGGCCCTTATTTCCAAGCCTAGAATGCCTTGCCGCGAGCGGTAATCGGCCAAAGGGCTTCGACCTTGCCATTGCGGACCCCAACATACCAATCATGGACATTGCAGGTAGGATCACAATGACCTGGCACCAGCTTTAACTTGTCGCCAACCTTCAGCACACCGTCAGGATCGGCAATCACCCCATGTTCATCTGAACATTTGACATATTCGACATCGTTTCGGCCAAAAATAACCGGCAGGCCGCTATCGACCGATTGGGCTTTTAGACCTGCGTCACAGATCGCTTTATCGGCTTTGGCATGGCTCATCACCGAGGTCAGAAGGAAAAGCGCATTTTGCCATTCCCCCTGATCAATCCGTTTGCCGTCGCGATCCAGAATACGGCCATAATCAGCATCCATAAAGGCATAGGATCCGCATTGCAATTCGTTATAAACGCCCGAGTCACCCTCAAAATAATATGATCCGGTGCCGCCACCGCCAACAATATCACAGGCCAGCCCAACAGATTTCAGCGCCGCAACAGCATCAGCCACCATCGCAATCGCAACCTCAATCTTGGCTTTGCGTTCTTGATAATCATCAAGATGCTGCATCGCGCCCTGATAGGCCTGCAATCCGGCAAATTTCAGCCCTTCAGCCGCATCAATTGCCGTTGCAATCGCAACAACATCTTCGGTCGATTGAACGCCGCAACGCCCTGCCCCACAGTCAATTTCAACAAGACATTCAATTTGGGTTCCATGCTTTACCGCGGCTGCCGATAAATCGGCGATATTAGCAAGATCATCAACACAACAAATTGCCCGCGCGCCCAGCTTTGGCAGACGTGCCAACCGGTCAATTTTGGCCGGATCACGCACCTGATTAGAGACAAGCACATCCTTGATACCGCCGCGCACAAACGCCTCAGCTTCGCTGACCTTCTGGCAACAAACGCCGCAACTGCCGCCAAGCTTTTCTTGAAGCAGCGCCACATCAACCGATTTATGCATCTTGCCATGAACGCGGTGACGCATGTTCTTGTCTTTGGCGAATTCGCCCATCTTGATGATATTGCGTTCCAACGCGTCAAGATCAAGGATAAGACAGGGCGTCTGGATATCGGCCTCATCCATGCCAACCATGGCGGGGATGTTGTAGCCGACTTCTAGTTCCTCGGGTATTACTTGCATATTCACTGTTTGTCTCCTGTAGCTGTGATCCAGGGTAATTTATCCAAATCAACATTTCCGCCCGTAATAATCACGCCAACATTTTTGCCGCGAAATAGATCGGGATTCTTTAAAATAACCGCCAATGGCACGGCGCAGCTTGGCTCGATCACCATTTTCATACGCTGCCATGTCAGTTTCATCGCATCAATGATTTCCTGCTCACTGGCGGTCAGAATGTCGGTCACATGGTTTGACACGAAATGCCAGGTCAAATCCTTGAGCGGCACCTTCAGCCCATCTGCAACCGTTACCGGCGCATCATCAGCAATAATATGGCCGGCCTTGAAACTGCGATAGGCATCATCAGCCTGTTCAGGTTCGGCGGCGTAGATTTTCACTGACGGCGCAAGATGGCTTAAGGTCAGGCAAGTGCCCGAAATCATGCCGCCGCCGCCAATTGGCGCAACAACACAATCAAGATCCTTCACCTGATCAATCAATTCCAATGAACAGGTTGCCTGTCCTGCAATCACCCGTGGATCATTATAGGGATGCACGAAATCGGCGCCCGTCTTGGCAACCACCTCGGCAAACACCGCCTCGCGGCTTGATGTTGACGGCTCGCATTCGACAATTGTACCGCCATAGCCGATAACCGCATCTTTTTTGGCCTGTGGTGCGGTTTTCGGCATGACGACGGTACATGGAATGCCGCGCCGTCCTGCCGCATAGCTTAGCGACAGCGCGTGATTGCCCGATGAATGCGTTGCGACACCTTTCGCCGCCGTAGCGTCATCAAGGCCAAAAACAGCATTTGACGCCCCGCGCACCTTAAACGCACCTGCTTTTTGAAAATTCTCGCATTTGAAAAACAGCTTGGCGCCCGTTTGCGTATCAAGAAATTGGCTTGTTACAATTGGTGTGCAGTGAATATGCGGCGAAATCCGCTCATGCGCTTTTTTGACATCGCTCAATTGAGGAATATTCAATTTGTTCTGGTCAGTCATTCCGGTCTCACGCTGCAAGATGTTTGGCAATTGCTATCTGATTGTTGCGGTAATGATCCTGCGCTGCGGCAAACCCTGTTCCAAGTTTTAATTTACAGCCAAGATCAACCAATGCCATTTCTATCGTGGCAAGTCCTGACAGCATCATTGGCACGGCAAGTGACCCAAGATGACCAATGCGGAATGTTTTCCCATTCAGCATGCCAAGGCCTAGCCCAAAAGACATGCCATAAGCCTGTGACGCATGCGCAACCAATTGATTGCCATCACAGCCGTCAGGACCATAAACGCAACTAATCGTATTTGATGCAAGATGCGGTTCATTTACCACTAATTTCAACCCCAATGCAGCAATGGCGCGGCGCAACCGGTCGGGTGTATTGGCCGGGCCGGCGATGAAAACCGGATTTTGGTCACACATCTGAATTTGCTCCTGCTTGTCAGATCAAATTTCGTAGCTGCACAATGTGCGATAAATTTACAGTTTGCAATTTTTTCGAAAATATTTTTCATTTTTACAATTTAAATTTTATAATACTGTTTTAAAACGATTTATATTTTATTAGATTTCATCATTAATCGCCGTATGGAAAGATTTTTCATTTCAGATTTCGGCAATTTTACTTTTTTCAAAGGGCAGATTATGGATAGTCAGCGCAAACAAAGAGGGCGACCAAGATCAAAATTCACCGATAATAGTGGGGCAACAATGCAGTCGCTTGATCGGGCATTAGGCGTTCTGACCAGCCTTTCGAGCTATGGCCAAACAGCCCTTACCGATTTGGCGCATGGGCTTGGGATTCCGGTAGCCACCACTCACCGGATCCTGACGACAATGCAGAAAAACGGGTTTGTTGCCTTTGATGAGGCTGACCAGACCTGGTCGATCGGAATCGAGGCCTATCGTACCGGAAGTGCCTTTTTGCGGCGCAATAACCTGTTTGATGTCAGCCGCCCGATATTGCGCCGATTAATGGAAAACACTGGCGAGACGGCCAATCTGGCCGTTCCCGACGGATTTGAAGTCATTTTCATCGGACAGGTTGAAACCAGCCAGCCCATTCGCGCCTTTTTCAATCCGGGCGTGCGCACATCAATGCATGCCTCGGGCGTTGGCAAAGCGATCTTAGCAACATGGGATGAACCGGTTTTAACGCGCATGGTGGCAACGCACGGGCTGGCAAGCTATACCAATGCCACAATCACAACAGCGGCGGCGCTTGACGGCGCTTTGGAAAAAATCCGCCGTACTGGCTGGTCATTTGATGCCGAGGAACGCTATGGAGGCATGTCTTGCATCGGCGCTGCCATTTATAATGCGCGAAGCGAGGCCATTGCCGGTATTTCGGTTTCTGGGCCATCGACAAGATTTTCCGATGATGCCGCACGGCTTTTCGGCCAAAGCGTTTTAGAGGCTGCCGACCAAATCACCGCGCAAATTGGCGGCGTCAAACCAAAACAGCAAGATGATATCTAGGGTTAACGCGGATTTGGCCCACCGGTTGCCCAATCAATAAACTGTACCGTATGGCGCACTGGCAAATCGGTTCGGTTTAACTGCGTGATACATCCAATATTGCCCGCAGCAACAAATTGCGCGCCGGTTTTATCAAGACTATCCAGTTTACGGGCTTTTAATTCATCGGCCATTTCGGGTTGCAGGATATTATAGACTCCTGCCGACCCACAGCAAAGATGACCGTTCAGCGGTTGCACCACGTCGAATCCGGCCTGACGCAGCAAACGCAACGGTAAATCATGGATCTTTTGCCCATGTTGAAGCGAGCAAGCCGAATGATAGGCAATTTTGCCGCGCCCCTCGGCAGGCGCTGGTTGCAAAATCGACTCGACATCAAGATTATCAAGCAATTCAGAAATATCGACGCATTGATCCGAAACCGCCTTGGCGATACCGGCAAGCTCGGCATCATCTTTCATCATATGGCCGTAATCCTTGACCATTGTTCCGCAGCCAGAAGCATTGACAACAATCGCATCAAGACCGCCAGATTTCATTTCGTCATGCCATGCCAGAACCGCCGCCCGAACCGTGTTATGCGCGCGATCAGTCTCGCCAATATGATGCGCCAACGCGCCGCAACAATGCGCCTCAGACCGCACAACGACCTCGACGCCAAGACGGTTGAGAACGCGGATCGTGCTGGCGTTGATCTCGGGATCAAGCGCACGCTGCGCACAACCTGCCAGCAACGCAACGCGCTTGACCGGTTTTTGGTCTGGCGAAAATACCGCATCATGACCGCCAACCGGATCAAATGGTTTCAACTCAGCCGGAATTTTGGTCAAAGCCGCACGCATGGCCGCAGGCATCGCCCAGCTAAATAGGCGGCCAATCCGCGCTAGCGCAATCATCACCCGAAACCGGCCAGCATAGGGAATGATCATGCCAAGCATGCGGCGCATCATCTTATCAGCAAGTGGCCGCGGCACCAGCTTATCCAGCTTTTCACGACCAATATCAAGAAGATGCGGGTAATCAACGCCCGATGGGCAGGTGGTTGTGCAAGACAGGCAGCCGAGGCACCGGTCGATATGATAGCTGGTGTTGGCTGATACGGTTTCAGGGCTTTCCAGCACTTCACGCAACATCCAAATGCGGCCACGCGGGCTGTCACGCTCATCGCCAGTAATCACAAAGGTCGGACAGGTGGCCGTGCAGAACCCGCAATGAACACAATTGCGCAGAATGGAATCAGCCTCGGCGATTTGCGGATCGGCAAGCTGGTCAGCGGTAAAATGAGTTTGCATAAACCTTGCCCCCTAGATGCCGTCGTGCATACGGCCAAAATTAAGAACCGATCGCGGGTCAAACGCCGCCTTTACCCGCTTGTGAAGCGCATAATGCGCTGATGACAATGGCTGCAATGGCGCGATGGCGGCTTTGCTATTGCCGCTATCGCGGATCAATTGCGCGTGCCCACTGCCATTTGCCGCCAATGCCGATCGCATTGCCGTGCCAAATTCGACCCCTGACGGCCCAGCAAGCCATAATAACCCACCAGCCCAATCAGCAAAAAACTGCATGTCAAACCGGTCTAAAAGCGTGGCAATGATAGCTGGTGCCGACGCCGGTGCGCATGATAATTTCCAAATATCGCCATCGGTATCCACCAGCAAATCAACATCGCGGATTTTCTGCCATAGCGTGGTGCTGGCATTGGTATCAATCATCACACCTTCTTTATGCGCTGCCAGCAAATGCGCGGCGCGGTCAGCAACTGAAACATCAATCCCCTCAAGCCGGATGATTGCCAGCATCGCGCCAGCAACATCAATACCCGCCTTTGCCGCAATGGCTTGGGGCAGAATGGCGGCGGCATTTGGTTCATGTGGGCTAGCAAAAATACCGGCAATTCTGGCGACTGCCGCGGTGATATCATCACAGGGAAATAGCAGGCTGATATTAGTTTCCGGTTTTGGCAGCGTTTTTAGCGTCACCTCGTCAAAAATGGCCAATGTGCCATAAGACCCGCAAATCAATTTTGACAGATCATAGCCAGTGACATTTTTCATCACCTTACCGCCCGATTTGAACCGCTCACCACGGCCAGATATAGCATCAAACCCAAGCAAATAATCACGCGCGGCACCCGCGGTCAGGCGGCGTGGCCCGCTGGCATTGGTTGCCAGAACACCGCCAATGGTTCCCGCCGACTGGCTGGCCAAAATTTTATGAAGGTCAGGCACTTCAAATGCCAACATCTGGTTTGCGCTGGCTAATGTCGATTCAACCTCATGCATTGGCGTGCCAGCGCGCAAGGTCAGGATCAATTCATCGGGCTGATAATCGACAATGCCAGAAAAAGCCGAAACATTTATCACCGCATCATAATCGGCATCGCGGCCAAGCGCGGCCTTTGTCGCCATCGATTGAACGCCAAGATGTTGTTGCTGTTCCATAGCATCAGCAATGACCGCAGCAGCGTCATCGAGCCCCGTTACGTTTATCATCTTGAAAACTCACCCTCATCACCGCGACAAAACCGGCAGTGGACAAAAAACCTTAAAAGCGTGGCAGATCAGGAAATGGCATTTTGCCCTTATGGACATGAAGCCGCCCCAATTCGGCACAACGATGCAAATGCGGGAACACCTTGCCCGGATTCAGCAGATGATCAGCATCAAATGCGCATTTCAGCCGCTGTTGCTGTTTCATATCATCTTCAGTGAATTGGATTCCCATCAGATCGCGTTTTTCAACGCCAACACCGTGCTCGCCGGTTAAAACGCCGCCCATTTCCACACAAGCCCGCAAGATATCAGCGCCAAAATCTTCGGCCCGTTGCAATTCATCAGGCTGGTTCGCATCAAACAGAATCAGCGGGTGAAGATTGCCATCACCAGCATGAAATACATTGGCAACGCGCAATCCATATTTTTGGCTAAGCGACGCCATCCGCACCATCATATCTGGCAGGCGGCGGCGCGGGATTGTGCCATCCATACATAAATAATCGGGGGAAATGCGTCCAACAGCGGGAAAGGCTGATTTCCGACCGGCCCAAAACAGATTTCTTTCTTCTTCGGAATTGCTGACCTTCAATGATGATGCACCGGCGCTATCCATAATTTTGGCAACACGGTCGATCAATGTATTGACCTCTATTTCCGGCCCATCAAGTTCGATAATCAGCAGCGCTGCCGCCCCACGCGGATAGCCAGCATTGGCAAAATCTTCAGCAGCGTTAATCGCCAGCCCATCCATCATTTCCATGCCAGCCGGAATTATGCCCGCGCCAATCACATCACCAACGGCCTTTGCCGCTGATCCGGTATCATCAAAACCGACAAGAAGCGCACGCTGGGTTGCTGGCTTTTGCAAAATCCGCAATGTCACTTCGCTAACAATGCCAAGCAAACCTTCAGATCCGGTCATCACCCCCATCAAATCATAATCACCAGCGTCAAGATGCTTGCCGCCAAGTCGCAGAATTTCCCCTTCAATGGTGACAAGCTCGATTCCCAAGAGATTATTGGTTGTCAGGCCATATTTCAGACAATGAACACCGCCCGAATTTTCGGCAACATTGCCACCAACTGAACAGGCAATCTGGCTTGACGGGTCGGGGGCATAATAAAACCCGTCAGCCTGAACCGCATGGGTGATGGCCAGATTGGTCACGCCTGGCTGGGCAACGACACAACGATTCGCATAATCAACATCAAGGATCCGGTTAAATTTGCCAAGCCCGACAAGCACCGCATCAGCCAAGGGCAAAGCACCACCAGATAGCGATGTGCCTGACCCGCGAGGCACGACTTTGATGCCTTCGCCGTGACAATATTTCATGACGGCGGCAATTTGCTGAACGGTTTCTGGCAGAACCACGGCTAGGGGAAGCTGGCGATAGGCAGACAGACCATCTGCATCATAGGCGCGGCGCCCTTCAACCGAGTCAATCACACATTCGGCAGCGACCAATTTCCGAAGATCGCGACAAATGGTTTCGCGGCGATCAATAACGGCCTGATCTGGTTCTGGCATCTGCATGATTGACTCCTGAGTCTACATATCCTCGAAAAAACTGAAAGCGCCTGATTTATTCATGCCGCCCCGCAGAACAGGCCCGCCCTATGATGCAGAACAGCCGCAGGCGACGCAATCGGAAATACGGGCAAAAGAAACGGCCGGAAAACCCGACCGTGTCTTGGATATTCTTAAAGCTTTGGATAAGCGAACGGCGCAATGCGCCACGCAAAGCCTTAACCCTGACGAGCCTTGAGGCGCGGGTTCTTCTTGTTGATTACATATAATCTGCCGCGACGACGCACCACCTGACAATGACGATCACGCGATTTCAGCGTCTTGAGTGAACTAACAACTTTCATAATTTGGGGCTCCCAAATCGGCGGCCAAAGGCCTAAATGCTTAATAACGAGGCCGGAACCTAACACCGCCACGACCGAAGGTCAATCCTTGCATCGCGCTTTTCCCAAGCCTTTTTCGATCTTTTTATTTTCACCAGTCTAGCCTGCCGAAACACCGGTTCCCTGAAGGCCACAATAGCCATTTGGCACTTTGTGCAAATATTGCTGGTGATAATCCTCAGCATAGTAAAACTGGTCATTGACCGCGATCTCGGTTGTGATCTGGCCGAATCCGGCTTTTGCCAGCGCCTTTTGATATTGTTCGGCGCTGGTGGTGACAACCGCAAGATCATCATCATCCATGACAAAGATTGCCGACCGATATTGTGTGCCGCGATCATTCCCCTGCCGAAACCCCTGGGTGGGGTCATGCGCCTGCCAGAATGTCGTTAAAATACGGTCAAGCGCTAGCTTGGCCGGATCATAGACCAGCAAAACAACCTCGGTATGACCGGTCTGCCCGCTGCATGTCTCTTCATAGGTGGGGTTCGGCGTCACACCACCAGCATAACCAACCGCAGTGACATGAATACCGGGCAGCTTCCAAAACAGCCGTTCTGCACCCCAAAAACAGCCAAGGCCAAGGATAATCTGTTTCATCCCCTTCGGCACAGCGCCGGTCAAATCAGTACCAAGCACCGCATGATTGCCGCCAGCAAAAACAGCCGTACCGCGACCGGCCAATGCTTCATCAGCTGTTGGCAAACGGGATTTAAACGGATTATCGAAAAACATGATGCTTGTCCTTTATGGCAATCCAGCCATGTCTGTTAGCGACACGTCTACTGGTGGCAATGGCTAGTCGATCCGCAATGCCTCAACACCCGGCAGACGCTTGCCCTCAAGCCATTCAAGAAACGCACCACCAGCGGTTGATACATAGGAGAATTGGTCATTCACCCCGGCATTTGCAAGAGCTGCCATTGTATCGCCGCCACCAGCAACGCTCATCAAGCCGTCTCTTTGCGTTTTCGCCGCAACAGCACAGGCCAATGCCGTGGTCGCCGCATCAAAAGGCGGAATTTCAAATGCGCCCATTGGCCCGTTCCAGACAATCGTCGAACAGCGATCAAGAAAGGCTGTTGCCGCCGCCACCGATTCGGCGCCGGCATCCAAAATCATTTCGCCATCCGCAACATCGTCACTGCTGGCAAGGCGATGCGCGGCCCCAAGTTTGAATTCAACCGCGACAACCACATCCTTGGGAAGCAGGATCTGGCAATTATACGCTGCGGCAACATCCATGATCCGGCGCGCCGTATCCACCATGTCAGGTTCGGCAAGCGAGGCACCGATTGGCTTTCCTTGCGCCAACAAAAATGTATTGGCCATCCCCCCGCCAAGCACCAGCCCGTCAACCTTGGTGACAAGATTTTCCAACAATGCCAGCTTTGACGATACTTTGGCACCGCCAACAACAGCACCAAGTGGGCGCACCGGCGATGATAGCGCCGCATTCAATGCCTCAAGTTCGGCCGCAAAAGACCGCCCAGCCGCTGATGGCAGCAAGCGCGGTAAGGCATCAACCGATGCATGCGCCCGATGCGCACAGGAAAAAGCGTCGCCAACATAAAGATCACCAAGCGCAGCAAGACTTTTGGCAAAGGCCAGATCATTCGCTTCTTCTTCGGGGTAAAAGCGCAGATTTTCCATCATCAGAATGTCACCGGCTGCCAAAGCTGCCACGGCCTTTCGGCCACCAGGGCCGATAACGTCACTTTCGACCGGCACCGGCTGGCCAAGAATACCAGCCATTGATTGCGCCACTGGCCGTACAGTCAGAGCTGGCACAAAAGTGCCTTTCGGACGGCCAAAATGGGTTAGCACAACAACTTTTGCGCCGCGTTTGAGAAGGGATTGAACCCCCGGCATGACACGCCGGATACGGGTATCGTCGCTAACCACCCCATCGGCAAGCGGAACATTAACATCGAGTCGAAGCAACACGGTTTTGCCCGCGACATCCATCTGGTCTGCAAATTGGAAATTAGCCGTCATAATCGCAAGCCTTTGGCAAAATGGTCGGGTGACCGGTTCAGTTCGGCCTTAGGAAGTACCCAAAACGGGCGTAAATTGCAAGATTGCTAACTGCGCTTTTGCCGACGATCAAATATCACAACCATATGCGCAATGATTTGGCGATTGCTTGCTAATTCCTAGCCCTGCGCTATCATGCCGCTAATCGAGAAAACCTTTTTTTATAAAGAAATATTGCCATGCCGAAAGCCCAAAACAGCCCAAGGGCCAAGCGTCAAAACCTGTCGGCAAAAAGCGAATTCTGGTCCGGCGTTCGTGATGAAGTGCCCCTTATTTTTGGCGTGGCTCCCTTTGGCCTTGTGTTCGGGGTTCTTGGCATCGAAAGCGGCCTGACCCCTTTGCAAACAATTATGCTGTCAAGCATCCTGTTTGGCGGTGCCAGTCAAATCGTGTTTGTCCAGTTATGGGCGGCCGGTGTACCTGCCTTGATTGTTGGCGGATCGGTTTGCGTGATTAATGTGCGCCATGTTCTCTATAGCGCATCGGTCGCCGCCTATTTACGCCCCTTGCCCTTGCGGTGGCGCATTTTACTGGGCTATTTGCTAACCGATGAGGCCTATGCCATCTCGATCAAGCGGTTTCGACATGAACCGCCTGGCCCCAATCAGCATTTTCACCTTCTTGGAAGCGGCATGCTGCTATGGACAAGCTGGCAATTCGCAACGATTTTTGGCGTTCTTGTTGGCGGCACCATTCCCGAATCATGGTCATTGTCATTCGCCATCCCGCTTACCTTCATCGCTGTTGTTGCGCCGATCCTGAAAACACGCGCCGATCTTGCCGCGGTAATAACCGCCGCAAGCATCTCGATAATCGGCCAACCATTGCCGTGGAATTCATGGCTTATCATCGCTGCCATTGGCGGCATTTTGGCGGGCTGGCTTGTCAGCCGTCTTAACCGCCAAGCAGGAGTCGCATCATGATCTGGCTGGTAATGATTGCGACAGGCCTGTTTACCTTTGCAACGCGTTTTATCATGCTCAGCAATATCATTGGCAACCGGCCGCCACCATGGCTTGTCGATGCATTGGGATTTGTGCCAATTGCTGTTTTAACGGCGATTATCGCCCCTGCCATATTGCTTGATCCGGCAAACCAAACGATTGCCCTTTGGGACAATCCACGCCTATTTGCCGCCATTCTAGCGATTATTGCGGCCTTGATTACGCGGCAGATGATTACCACTATTGCCGTTGGCCTTGTCGCGTTATGGATTCTTCAATGGACAATGTGATTGCCAGGCCAGCACAGCCACAAGCCTGATCAGCCTAGGCTTTTAACCCGCTATCAACGGCAAGCTGATCACAAATCTTTGCCATTTCCAGATCAAGCGCGGTAACGCCGCCACAAGAATGCGTTGCCCACCGAATCGTGACCTGACGATACCGATTGTGAAATTCGGGATGGTGATTGGCGCGTTCGGCCATCAGGGCAACCCGTCCCATAAACCCAAAAGCGGCGTTAAAATCCTTAAAGATATATGTTTTTTCAATGATTTGAAGAGACTCATCTTCTGACGTCAATTGCCAGCCCTGTTCAGTTTCAAGACTAGCGATAATCGCGGCCCGATCGAGGGGGTTATTCATATCTATATGCCCTTTCCTGCCACAACCAGCATTGACCGCGGCCATCATTGCATGGCAAGCCGCATGTCGCAAATAGAGCCGGCAAGCCGGCTATCATTGCAATATAACCAAAACAGCCTAAAGTTTCACCCATGTCAAAAACCTTATTGATCATTGCCCATACACCATCGCCAAATACGGCCGCGCTTGCCAAGGCGGGGCTTGATGCCTGCCTTGGTTATGATGGCTATGATAACTGTGAAATCAAGACACGCTGTCTCTCGCCCTTTGATGTCACCAGCCCCGATCTATTGGCCGCCGATGCTGTCATCATCGGCACAACCGAGAATATTGGATATATGGCTGGCGCGACCAAGGACATGTTTGATCGCTGCTATAATGACTGGCTGGGCAATAGCGATGCAAAGCCAGTTGCAATCTATATCCGCGCCGGATTGGACGGCACGGCAACAAAACGCGCTCTGACAAGCATTTGTGGCAGCCTGAAATGGCGGTTGGTGGCCGAACCTGTGATCCTGCATGGCGATTGGAATGACGCATTTTGCAAAGAGGTTGGCGATCTATGCCTTGGATTGGCAGCTGGATTGGATGCTGGCATCTTCTGAGCTGATGGCCGCGCTCATCATGGCTATGCTAGTTGGTTTTTGGCATTTCCATTGAACCTGTTGAGGATGAATGCGTGCCGTGTGACTGTGCTTCTGGTGAATGCGGGGCGGATATTTTCAAATCTGCAGGGCGTTTGGCAAGGCCAGTTACTTTGACCTTTCCCGCCGTTTCAAACACCAAAGTCACGTCGTAATTTTCGTCAACGGTCAATGGCGCTTTTAACCCGATCAACATCACATGAAACCCGCCGGGAGCCAATTGGATGGTCGCACCAGCCGGAATATCAATGCCGCCGTCAATCTGCCGCATTTTCATAACGCCATTTGTAACCGCCATTGTGTGAAGTTCGGTTTTGCGGGCAAGGCTGCTTTCAACATCCAGCAACCGGTCAGGCATGGTGCCATGATTTGTGATCGACAGATAGGCCGCGCTGCTCGGCATTGACCCAATCGTGGCCCGAAATTGCAGGGCCCCAATCTTAAGATCAGACGCCAATGCCGGTGACAGCATCACCAGACAAACAAAGCCAGCGGCAAATATCCGTTGCAGATTCAAAGACAGCATAAAATCACCATTCATTCACCACGGACGGTCTAGCCGCAGCTAGCCATTGCCAAGCCGCTTGATCTCATCAATCGAAGACAGGCCAAGCTGGGCCATTACATCACGCACTTCTTCCAAAAGGATTGAGGCCGCATGTTCGCCACCTTTTTTGCCAAGCGCGGCAACGGCATACATGAAACCACGGCCAACAAGGGCAAAATCAGCACCAGCCGACAATACCCGCACAATATCAAGCCCCGACATGATGCCACTATCGACAATCAGCGGTATATCCTTACCAACCGCTGCGCGAATGGCTGATAGCTGTGCCAATGGTGGTGGTGCCGCATCTAACTGGCGGCCACCATGATTTGAGACGACAATTCCGTCAACGCCAAGCTTGACCGCCCGCGCCGCATCTTGCCCATGAAGAACACCTTTGAGATAGATTTCGCCATCCCATTGCGCCCGGATTTCAGCAAGATAATCCCAGTCAAGCGAGCCGTTTAACTGATCACCAATGAATTTCGTGATGCCCATCGTGCCATTATTTTTGGCATAGGGTTCCATATTGCGAAAGCGCGCCCCGCCATTTAGCAAGGTCCGCACGGCCCATTCTGGACGAAGCATGCTTTGCCAGATAACCCGCGGCGAAAAGGCCGAATTACCACGGCTGCCTAGCGGCGCACCCGCAATCCGCATACGTTCACGGCGGCTTGGTGATGGCACATCAGCGGTCACAACCAATGTTGTATAGCCGCAGCTTTTGGCACGCCGAAGCAAATCACGCATCAAATCGCGGTCACGCGGGGCATAAAGCTGAAACCAGCCCATTTCACCCGCAGATTCGGCTACCATTTCGATCGATTCACCGGCCACCGTGCTAAGCGTATAGGGAAAACCATGTTTTTTGGCAGCGCGGCCAATAATCGATTCAGCCCCGGGCCAGATCAGTGATGACAGGCCAATTGGCGCAGCACCAAATGGTGCTTTAAATATTTTCTTGCCAAGCTTGGTTGTAAGATCGGGATTGACCCGCCCTCGCATAAATTGCGGCGTCAGCTCAATCGAGTCGAGAAATGCCCTATTCTCGTCTTTGGCGCGATCATGGCCCGTTCCTGAATCAAGATAGGCAAACACAAATTTTGGAATGCGTTTTGACGCAGGCTTTTTCAGATCCGATAAGCGCGGATATTTATTCATCAAATCCATGATCTATTCGCCGTACTAGCCTCTAAAACGGGCAATTGCCCCTTGAACAACACAAACTGACGCCCTCGCCCAAGAGGGCATCAGACTATTTTGCTGACTTCAAATAGGCAATTACATTGGCAATGTCGCTTTCTTTTTTCAGACCAGCAAACGACATTTTGGTGCCTTTTAGATATGCTTTTGGCTTGGCAAGGAAGCCGGCCAAAGTTGCCTCATCCCAAACCAGACCTGATCCGGCCATCGCTTTCGAATATTTGAACCCGTCAACAGCGCCAGCTGCACGGCCAACGATATTGACCAAATGCGGGCCAGATTTATTCTTTTCTTGGTCAACATAATGACAAGCTTTGCATTTCTTGAATACTTTTTCACCCGCAGCTGCATCGCCAGCCTGTGCCGGAGCTGCTAAAAGAAACCCTGCCGCTGCCGCGGCAATAAAAACATAATTTTTCATAAAATCCTCACTGCGTTCCACAAATTAGTCAGATCTGTTTACAGGGTTTGGCGGCGCTATACAATAACCTGCGCTGTCTTGCCGCGACCCTAAATTTCCGGCAAACTATTGCAAGTTTCTAATCTTCTGGTAAGCAGCGTCATCAAATCCCTGATGATCTGCGTCAACGAGGCATCAATGTCACCCAAAGCCAAACGGTTATCAATCATCGCGGCGATCGCAGCATTGGTTGGAATTGCGGCCATGCTTGTGCTTGGCGCGCTTCGCGACAATATCGTTTTTTTCTACACGCCAACCGAAATCACCACGTCAGGAACAAAGGCGGGACAGGCTTTGCGGCTTGGTGGGCTGGTCAAAGATAACAGCGTCGAGATTGACGGATTGCAATCTGTTTTCACGGTTACTGATGGCACAACCGAAATCACCGTTCGCTATGACAATGCATTGCCAAGCCTATTTCGCGAGGGCCAGGGCGTCGTTGCCGAAGGGTCGCTTGCCAATGGTCAATTTATCGCGACCAATGTTTTGGCCAAACATGATGAAAATTACATGCCTGCCGAAGTTGCTGAAAAGCTGAAAGATACGGGTGTCTGGAAAGGCGGCAAAGCCGAATAGGCGGCGCTGCCATCGCTTTTTGCGTGATCATTCTGGCCGGTCGGGCCCTTTTGCATCGAGATCTTGCGTTAAATCGTCGGCCGGTTGCGCAATCGCAGCAGTGGCAGGCATCGGGCTTGACGTGATCACGTCGATTGATTGGACATTTTCACGATAAAGCGTGTAAAGCCCACCAGCCAGAATGAGCGTTATCCCTATCAAGACCATCTGATCCGGCCATTCATCCCAAATCACAACACCCCAGAAAACACCAAACGGAATAGCGACATATTCAAAGGGCGCGATTACCGATGCCTCGACCGAACGATAGGCATTGGAAGATGCATAGGACAATAATAAAACCGAAAAGCTGCAAATCACCAGATAGCCAAGATTGGTCAATGACATCATTGATGGCGCACGAAGTAGAAAATCAATTGTCGGATTGCCCGATTGATCAACAGGCCAGATCAAATTCACAAGCATGAACAGCGCGCCAATCGTCAGGTAGCAAATATGCTGAACGGCAACCATTCCCGAGAGATTGCCAACCGATTTTAGGCGTCTTGTCCATATCTGAAAGGCGGCATAGCTAAAGGCCGACATCACGACAAATAAGGTTTCTACCTGAAATTGAACTCCGCCGGGCCGGATGATAAACAAAACCCCAGCCATGCCAGCCGACACCGCCGCCAAACGATGAAGGCCAATTTTCTCGCCTAGAAATGGCACCGATAAAATCGTAATGATCAAGGGTGAAACAAAGAAAATGGCGATCACATTTGCCAGCGGCAGCGTTCCGAGCGAAACAAAAAACAGCACCATCGCCAGCACAAGACACATGCTACGGGCGAAAAACAGCCAGAAAACTTTTGCTGGCAGCGCAAACATTGCCTGAATACTATGGCTGAAAATACCAAGCATGATCAGCGTCATCCCTGCCCGCAAAGCAACCAACTGGCCAAGCGAAACATCGACACTCATCAATTTAATTAATGCGTCATTAAGGGGAATAATTCCCATTGCCACAGCCAAAACGCCTAGGGCGAAATAGGGCATCGACATACGATCAGTGATCATTTTCATTCGCTGCCGTCCTTTGCATGACGTTGCGAAATATCAGCCAGATTGGACATGACATTCACATCATTTAAATCCCGCTTATAAGCAAAAGGCAAGCCATGTAAACAATTGCCGCAAAGCGGGGCTAGCAAAATCAAGTAAAGGGGTTGTATTTAAAACCTCTTTCGGTCAGGCTGGCGCATGCCAATAGACCTAATTTTTGCAAATATTGGCATCATGAAAGGCGCAAGAAACCATGTCAGAAAACGGACAGAATTTTATTGCAGGCGCGTGGTGCGATGGGCAAGGCACAATTGCCAATATCAATCCATCAGACCTTAGCGACCAAATCGGCCATTATGCGCAGGCAGACAGCGCCCAGCTTGACAGCGCCCTCGATGCCGCCCGAACCGCCCAAAAAAAATGGGCCGCCACCGGTCTTGAGGCGCGTCAAACCATCTTGATGAATATTGGCAATGAATTGATGGAACGCCGCGTCGAGCTTGGCACTCTTTTAAGCCGCGAAGAAGGCAAGCCATTGGCTGAAGGGGTTGGTGAAATCTATCGGGCTGGCCAGTTCTTTACCTATTACGCTGCCGAGGTGCTTCGCCAGATCGGTGATACGGCCGACAGCGTGCGCGACGGCATTGAAATTGACGTTCGGCGCGAACCGGTTGGCGTTGTTGCGATTATCAGCCCCTGGAATTTCCCTACCGCAACGGCTGTCTGGAAAATTGCCCCGGCGCTGGCATTTGGCAATGCGGTCATCTGGAAACCGGCAAATCTGGTGCCTGCTTCGGCTGTTGCGTTAAGCGAAATCATCTCGCGTCAGGATATCCCGCATGGGCTGTTTAATCTGGTGATGGGGCCAGGGGGCAGCATTGGCCAGAAACTTGTCGAAAGTCCGGCAATCAACGCAATCAGCTTTACCGGCTCGTTGGATGTTGGCAAACAAATTGCCACCGCTGCGATTGCCAATCTTACCAAAGTTCAAATGGAAATGGGGTCAAAGAACGCGCTTGCCATTATGGATGATGGCGATCTTGATCTTGCTGTGGCAACCGCACTTGGCGGCGCTTTTGGGGGAACGGGTCAGAAATGCACCGCCTCATCACGGCTTGTTGTGCATGAAGCCATTCACGACGAATTCACCGACCGGCTTGTTGCGGCAGCATCGGCTATGAAGGTTGGTCATGCCTTGGCTGATGGAACACAAATCGGCCCCGTGGTTAGCGCCGGACAATTGGCCGAAAACCTGCAATGGATGGAAACAGCCAAACAAGAAGGCGGCGAGGTTCTTTGTGGTGGCGAGACGGTTAGCCGTGACCATGATGGCTATTACATGACGCCTGCGGTCATTGGTGGCACGAAAAATGACTGGCGCATCAATCGCGAGGAAATGTTTGCACCAATCGCCTGTATCATCAAGGTTGGCTCTTATGACGAGGCGCTTGATGTCGTGAATGATACCGATTTTGGCCTGACATCGGGCATCATCACACGCTCGCTGGCGCGGGCAACTCATTTCCGCCGGAATGCGCAAACGGGTGTTGTTACGATTAACCTGCCAACCGCAGGCACTGATTATCATGTGCCATTTGGCGGGCGTGGCAACAGCTCATATGGCCCGCGTGAACAGGGCAGCTATGCCGCAGAATTCTACACAATTGTGAAAACCAGCTATATTGCCGCTGGCAAACCGGAATAATATGATGCATCTCATCGACAATCTTCAATATGCAAATTGGTCAGAAAAAATCTTTCGGCAAATGCGCGAAGGCGGTGTGGATGCGGTTCATGTCACCATCGCCTATCACGAAATGTTTCGCGAAACCGTTACCAATATCGAACAATGGAACCGGTGGTTCGAACGCTATGCCGATCTGATTTTTCACGGCACGACCGGCGATGATGTGCGGCGCGCCAAACGCGAAGGCCGAACAGCGATCTTTTTCGGATTTCAAAACCCGTCACCGATTGAAGATGATATCGGACTTGTTGAAATTTGCCACAGCCTTGGCGTTCGCTTTATGCAGCTGACCTATAACAACCAGTCGCTTCTTGCCACGGGATGTTATGAAGATGAAGATACCGGCATCACGCGGATGGGCCGCCAAGTCATCAAGGAAATGAACCGTGTTGGCATGGTTGTCGATATGAGCCATTCGGCCGAACGGTCAACGCTAGACGCCATTGAAATTTCGCAACGTCCAATTGCCATCACCCATGCCAACCCCTATTTCTGGCATCCGGCCAAACGCAATAAATCGAATGATGTGCTTCGCGCCCTTGGCCAATCTGGTGGCATGTTGGGTTTTTCACTTTACCCACATCATTTAAAGGATAAATCAGATTGCCGTCTGACAAGCTTTTGCCAGATGATTGCCGACACTGCCGATTTGATGGGCATTGATAATATCGGCATCGGATCAGACCTTTGTCAGGATCAACCCGACAGTGTGGTTGAGTGGATGCGCGTTGGCAGATGGACAAAAGAAATTGATTATGGCGAAGGGTCAGCCAGCAATGCAGGCTTTCCTCCAATGCCAAGCTGGTTTATAGATAACCGTCATTTCGGAGCGATTGCAGCCGGACTAATCCAGCATGGCTTTTCGGAAAAAGATACAAATGCCGTTATGGGTGAAAACTGGCTTCGGTTTTATGATGAAAATTTTGGCGCAGAAACAGCCTGACTAGGTTTCTTGGCCAAGCGAGCAAAGTGGTTTGATTGATGAAAAAACCAGATATGAAACAAGAAAAACCTGCTGCATCGCCGCCGGTTCCGTCTGTTGCACTTCGCCCTGCCAGTCAGGTTATGACTTTGGCACGAATGGGATCATTTCATCAAAGCCGTCTTAGCTTTATGCGCGTTTTGCTGCGCCGTCTCAAAACCGAAAATTGGCAGTTCAAACAAAGTCGCTGGTTGATTGATGCCAACGGCGTTGGTGTTGCCACCTATGAAGCCATTGGCCCTGAGAGAAGCTATACATTGGTTGCCTTTGCGCATGATCTGCCAGCCGAAAAGCGATCAGATCGAGTCATCGCCGAAGCCTGGGATGCCACATTTACGCTTCATGATGGAATCATAAGCGATGCCGATATTGAACGGCTTGGCCAGAATGTGCCGCTGCAAGAAGCTGGCCGCATTTCAGATGATGAATTTGTGCTGTCACGGGCAAACCGGTCGGTTCGGCTGTTTGACTATGTTCGTGACTGTCTTGCCGCTGGCACCCAGCCCGATCCTGCGACCATCGAGCCTATTGGCTATTTAATGCGCACAACGGCGGTTTATGGATCTGGAAAATTTGGCGCTGCTGACCGTGATATTTGGGCAAACCGGCCTGAATTTTCTGGCTCGTTCCAGCCTGAATTGCTTGCCGTCTGGCTGATCAGATCATTTACCATTGATATTGTCGAACATATGGCCGCGGTAAAAGCGCCGACAAAGGCGGTCAAGCTTGATCCAGATATTCGCCGCCGCATTGGCGTTGGCAATTCAACCGGTCTTGGCATGGCACCCTTCTTGATTAACCACCCGTCATTGATTCACGCATGGATCAATGCGCGTGAAACCGCTTTGGCACGCGTGCGGGCGGTTGCCGCAACTGATCAGGCTGGCCTATCCAGATTTTTAACGATGATTGCCAAAGCTGCCAAAAATGCCGACGAATGGACAACCGACAGTCCCTATCAGCATGGCAAAACCCAGTCATTGCGCGATGATCTTGTCCGGCTTGACGCTTTCGTGCGCGGCATTGCCGCCGACATAGACCAGCCCTGGGACAACATCTATCGCTGGGGTGAGACCAATCTTAGCCTTGAAGGCCAAGAACAGCTCGTATCGCTGCTGCTCGAAGATCACGGCCCCCTGATTGACGATCTGGCGATTGGCATGGCGGCTGATGAGGCGGCGCATTTCCGTATTGATGGATCAATGCGCCTGTCGCGGCTACGCCAGATGATGGATACCGCCTATAGCTGGACCAACGGCATTGATTATTCGCAAAATGATGCGCTGGCGCGGGTCTGGTATGTGTCTGAAGAAAAGCTTGAGCCGCGGCTTGGCGAACGGTTTGAAGAACCGATCGAACCTTACGAGCAACCGCTTGCCCCGGGTCGTGATGCCGTTCGGGTGATGAAGGCCATTGATCAATGGATCGAAACGCCAGCGAAATCAGGCGAAGATAATGTTGCTGTATTTTTGCTGAAACATCCAGAACACCGGCATATTGTCCGTCGTATGCAAACCGTTTTTGCCCTTCCCTATGCCGAAATTCAGGACAATACGATTTCAGCTGAAATGCAGCCAATTGATTTGCTTCGCTGTAAATTATCATTTTTTGGCGCGTCAAAATTTGACCCGCGTTCGGATCGCTGGTTACGCATTACGATGTATCAAGGCGCTCCTTTTCCCGATGAGCTGGCAATGCTAGACCCCGACCGTCTGTTTTATCCGCCGCTTGCCAGCATTGGCAGACCGGATCATGAAAGGGTATGAGCTGGTCACTTGGTGAAATCGGCGCCCTTGCCACCAAGGCCGCACGCGGAAGCGGCATGGATTGGGGGCTTGCCGACGAAGCTGGCTATGCCGTGAAATGGCTTCAACGCCGCCAATTGCCCGGTGTTGCCGCCCTATGTCGATATCTAAGCTGGCGGCAAACTGGCGAAATCACCATCTGGCCCGATGATACAGCGCGCGATGGTCAATATTGTCCGATTGCCACTGGCGCGGCCTATGGTGATGGTGTGTTTGGGGATGAGATACAATTTGCCCGCGTCCGAACGCCGTTATTGCTAATCCCCTTTATCGCGCTTCGTGCCGCACACAGCCCTGTTTGCCTATCAATGGGCAATATCGTCTTTGCGCTGACCAAAGATAAATTTGGATTTTCAAAAAATGATACGGCGATTTTAATGGATGCGTCGGCCTGCCATATTTATGCAGCATCTGATGATGAGATTCCAGAGATGATCACCATCGCCAATCTAGCAATTCCCCGCGTTCCGGTAACAGCATCTGCCTGTATCACCGTTTTGAATGGCTTTGCCAAAAACACCTATGCACCAGCAACCGAGGCGTCACGCCTTGCCGGTGCGGGCGCGGGGCTAAATGACAATGATTAGGCGGCTTTTCAGGCTATCGTCAATGACGTGACTGGCGTGCATGCATTGATTTGATCAGCCCCGATAGGCGGTGCTAGACAATGCCGCTGATGGTTTTGATCTCGAGAAATTCTTCAATGCCCCAAAACCCACCTTCACGACCAACGCCTGATTGCTTATAGCCGCCAAACGGGCTTCCTGCCGCACGCGAGGCACCATTCACCTGAATCATGCCAGCGCGCAACCTTGCCGCAACCCGCCTGGCGCGCTCTTTATCACCCGTCTGGATATAGGCCGCCAACCCATAAGGCGTGTCATTGGCAAGGGCGATGGCTTCTTCCTCGCTGTCAAACGGCATTAGTGCCAGAACAGGGCCAAAAATCTCTTCGCGGATAATCGTCATATCGGCTGTCGCATCGGCAAAAACCGTTGGCTTTACGAACCAGCCACGATTCATGCCTTCAGGACGACCAACGCCGCCAGCCACAAGTCTTGCCCCTTCGTCAATGCCAGTTTGAATCATGCTTTGCACCTTGTCGAATTGTGCTTCAGATACCAAAGGCCCGATGTGATTACCTGAATTTGACGGTAGATCAACCTTGGTGGCGTTGGCCTGGGCAGCGGCAATTTCAACTGCCTGATCATAAACGCTTCGCTGAACCAGCATGCGTGTTGCCGCATTGCAGGACTGGCCTGTATTATTGAAACAGAAAGCCGCGCCCATGCGAACCGCCTTGTCGACGTCGCAATCATCAAAAACCAGATTTGGCGATTTGCCACCAAGTTCAAGCGAAACGGTTTTCACAGTATCAGCGGCCGCCTTGCTGATCAAAATACCGGCCCGTGTTGAGCCGGTAAATGACACAACATCAATATCAGGATGTGATGATAAAATCGTGCCAACACCGGCGCCATCACCATTGACCATGTTAAATACGCCAGCCGGAAAACCAGCCTCATCAATCATTTCGGCAAAAAGAATGCTGGACATTGGCGCAATTTCAGACGGTTTCAGCACCATTGTGCAGCCTGCCGCCAACGCCGCACCAACCTTCAGAACAACCTGATTCATCGGCCAATTCCATGGGGTAATCAACGCGGCAACACCAGCCGCCTCAAAGGCAATATCCTGACCTTCGACACCTTCACGCAATGGCCGTTGAAATTCCATTGTGCCAAGCGCACGAATGAATGCCTTTAAATGGCTGATGCCAGATCCGGCCTGATCACTGACCGCCATATCAATTGGCGCACCCATTTCGGTTGAAATCGTCGCGCCCATTTCATCGTTGCGCGCGATATAGACATCAAGCAATTTTTGCAAATAGCCAGCGCGGTCAGCAGGGCTTGTCATCGACCATGCTGGAAAGGCGGCTTTGGCCGCGGCAATCGCCGCCTCGGTATCTTTGGCACCGCCAAGCGTAATTGTGGCAAACGCATCTTCGGTGGCTGGATTCAAAACAGGAAAGCTGTGCCCATCATGTGAAGGCACCCAAGATCCATTGATATAAAATTCGGTTTTATCCAGCATAAAGCCTCCACATTATGGTAGCGGTCGCCACATCGCGGCCATTGCGTTTTTAGAAACTGGTTTATCTTGTCCGAGCCTGCGCCCGCAGGGTAAAATTGCACCTTGCAAACAACTCTTGTCAAGCTATTGATAACTGCTTGATATATTATAACTTGCTTAAGTTTTTGCCTTGCTGTGCTGAGCCAAGAAAATCCCGCCAAGCACCATAAGCAAAGCCACAAGATGATAGAGATACATGGTTTCGGACAAAATCAGCATTGCCAAAAAAGCCGCAAAGACAGGCACCATATTCACATAAAGTCCGGCGCGGTTGGCACCCACCAGTTCGACACCACGCATATAGAATGTTTGCGACAGGATTGACGGAAAGACCGCTGCATAGAACAATAGCAGGCTGCCTTTGACCCCGGGAAGCACAAGATCGCCATTCGCATATTCGGCAATCAGGAACAGGCTACAGGTCAAAAAAGCACAAAAGGCGAAAAAACATAAAAGCAGAACCGGTGGCATTTCAAGCCGTTTTGCCAGCGCAACCGTATAGGCGCCATAGCAAAGACATGCAGCAACCATCAACAGATCACCCAGATTAAAACGAAGCGCCAGAATCGTGGCAAGGCTGCCAGTACTAACCAGAACCAGAATACCGGTCAGCGATGAACAAAGGCCAAAAAATTGCAGCCAGCCAATGCGGGTTTGGTAAATCAGCCAGCCAAGCAACATAACAACAGCCGGGATCACCCCTTGCATAATACCAAGATTGACCGCGGTCGTATATTGCGCCGCATAGACAAGAAGCAGGCTAAAACCGGCAAGCCCGCCCCCACCCATGGCAAACACCCAACGCCAGTTCTGTAAAGCCAACGGCACATAGCGCGGCAAGGTTTTGCGATATATCACCACCAAAATAAGAAACGCGCCAAGCCAGCGCAGTTGCATCAGCAAAACCGGCGAGATTTCGCCAACCGACATGCGCAATGCCACCGCATGACCTGCCCAGATCAGAGTTGCCATCAACAATACCGCATGCGCGCTGCCCCAAAAGCGGCCAAGAGCCGACACGCATTGCTGTTTGATCATGATATGGCCATAAGACTAACGAAGCCCGGCCGCAAGCACGCTAACATCATCAAGACCGGATTCAATACGGTCAAACATATCGTCAATTTCCGCAGCGGTAATGATCAAAGGCGGGCAAAAGCCAATGATGTCACCTGGCAAGGCGCGTAAAATCACCCCATGTTTTTGAATGATGGCAACCGCCTGCGCCGCAATTTTCTGGGTTGGATCAAATTTTTCACCCGTTTGGCGATTGGCGGCAAATTCCATTGCACCAATCAAGCCGATCGCCCGCACATTACCGATGAAATCAAATCGGGCAAGCCGTTCAATCCGGCTTTTGAATTGTGGGGCAATGCGCCTGACATGGCCGATGATATCGCGTTCTTGCATCAATTGCTGCGCCCGCAAGGCCACCGCAGCACAAACCGGATGCGCCGAATAGGTATAGCCATGCCCAAAAATGCCAAGCTGTTCTGCCTGCTTGGCAATCGGCGCATAGACTTTTTCCGACAGCATCACCGCTGAAATCGGCAAATAGGCCGACGACAACGCCTTGGCACAGGTCAGCATATCAGGGCGCACATCCATGGTTTGCGACCCCCACATATTGCCCGTACGGCCAAAACCGCAAATCACCTCATCAGCGACAAGCAAAACATCATATTTTTCCAGAACAGCGCGAATTTTTTCGAAATAGGTTCGCGGCGGAATGATCACCCCGCCTGCGCCCATGACCGGCTCGGCAAATAACGCGCCCACGGTTTCCGGCCCTTCTTCGAGGATTAACGCTTCAAGATCCGCAGCACAACGACTGGCAAAATCTTCTTCGCTTTCACCATCCTGCGCGCCGTTATAAAAATCGGGCGCGGTTGTGTGTTTGACAAAATCCAGCGGCAGGCCAAAACCATCTTGCGCATAGGCAAGCGCGGTCATGCTCGCCGCCGCCATCGTAACCCCGTGATAGCCCTTTCGGCGGCTGATGATTTTGCGTTTTTCCGGCCGGCTAAGTGCCGCATTATAATACCAGACCATTTTCATGGCGGTATCATTTGCCTCTGATCCAGATGCCGCAAAAAACACTTTGCTCATCACGCTGTCACCACCAGCAGGCGGCGCATTGGCAATCAATAGTTCGGCAAGATCAATTGCCGGATTGACCGTTTTGCCAGCAAAGCTGTGATAGAAAGGCAGCTTTTTGAATTGCGCCATTGCCGCATCAATCAATTCAGGCTCGGAAAATCCAAGCGATGTACACCAAAGCCCGCTCATCCCTTCATAAAACTGATTACCAGCATCATCGACAACAAAGACGCCATTGCCCTGCGCCATAATATGCGGCCCCGCATCACCGAGCATTGCCGGATTGGTATAGGGATGCATATGAAAGGCAATATCGCGGCTTGCCGGTGAATTGCCGGCAAGCTGTTGTTCGGATGGGGTGCTGCTTTGTGTCATTTCAACTGTCCTAAAACGTCAATTATACTGGCCAAGCTTAGACATGCTGGCCACCATTCACATGAATTTCTGATCCATTTAGATATTTGGCCTGATCACTGCAAAGGAAAAAGACAGTATCGGCAACTTCATCGGCATTGCCGAACCGGCCAAGCGGAATTTGCGGAATGATCGTTGCCTCGCTATCAGGCGACAGAATATCAGTTTTGATTTCGCCGGGGGCAATGGCATTTACCCGAATGCCAAGCCGGCCAAAATCAGACGCCATTTCGCGGGTCAATGCGCTAAGTGCGGCTTTCGATGTCGCATAGGCAGAACCGGCAAATTCATGAACGCGGCTTCCGGCAATCGAAGTTACATTCACAATTGAACCATCGCCTTTGCCAAGCGAGTCACATAGTTTTTGCGCCAGCATGATTGGGGCAAATACATTCACCTGATAGACATGCTGCCAAAGATCAAGCGATGTTTTATGACAATCAAGTCGGCCGCCATCAGGCATTTTTGGCGAAATCGCAGCATTATTCACCAGCGCATGAAGCGGCTTGCCATCAAGGCGCGACAATAACTCAGCCGCGCCACGGCTTACATCTTCAGGTGATGATAAATCAATTTGCAGATGGTCTTCGGGCCCTGCTTCCCAAGGGCAATTTTCCGGAAAGCCATGGCGTGAACAGGTGATAACGCGCCAACCAGCGCTGGAAAAACGCTTTACGGTTGCATGGCCAATGCCGCGGCTTGCCCCTGTTAATACCAGAATTTTCCGGTCATCCATGAATGATGAACCCCTTTTTTCCCTATCGATTCCACGCAGCCTGCGTCAAACCTGAACAGGCTGCATAAAATGGCTTTGATTCTTAGCTCAGAGTGACGGCAAAAATGGTAAAGGTCAAATGAGCAGGCTGACTAGCTGCTGGTGATTCCGCGCAGCCGTTCAGAACGCCGCCGCAGTAATTCCAAAACCGTCAACAGGATGATCGACAAGATCACCAAAAGCGTGGCAACGGCAAGAATCGTCGGGCTGATCTGTTCACGAATACCCGACCACATCTGACGCGGAATTGTGCGCTGTTCCGGACTGGCCAGAAACAGAACCGCAACCACCTCGTCAAATGAGGTGATAAAGGCAAATAGGCCACCCGAAATGACCCCGGGGATGATCAATGGCATCTGCACCTTGCGGAACGTGGTAACCGCCCCCGCGCCAAGCGATTGCGATGCCCGCACAAGCGATTTGTCAAATCCAACAAGGGTTGCTGTTACGGTAATGATCACAAAAGGCGTGCCAAGAACCGCATGCGCCATGATCACGCCAAGATAGGTTTGGCTTAGATGCACCTGCGAATAGAAATAGAACATGCCAGCTGCGGTAATAATCAATGGCACAATCATCGGCGAAATCAGGATCGACATAACCAACCGGCGATAGGGCATTTCAGACCGGCTAAGGCCGATTGCCGCTAATGTTCCAAGCGCGGTTGACAAGAGCGTTGCGCAAATCCCGATGAAAAAGCTGTTGCGAATGGCTCTGATCCATTGGCCATTATTCCATGTATCGGCAAGCCATGCCCAATCAAATGGCGCATCCGGCGCCTTCATACCATTGCGCAGAATATCCTCGTACCAGCGAAGCGAATAGGCTGCGGGGTCAAAGTTCAACATGCCCTTGGTAAAGCTGAAATAAGGCTCGACATTGAATGACAGCGGCAAAACCACAATGATTGGCATGATCAAAAACAGGAAGATCAATCCGCAAATGCTGCGATAAACATAGTGCCAGATATATTCACCAGTGCTGGTATAAGGAGGAAGCTTTGCCATGTTATTATCCCAGCTTCATGTTATCGATACCGATAACCTTGTCATAAGCCCAATAAAGAACCAGAACGCCCGCCAGCAAAATACCGCCAAGCGCCGCGGCAAGCGACCAGTTCAGCGATTTTTGCATGTGATAGGCAATCATATTTGAAATCAATTGGCCATCCTGACCACCAACAAGCGCCGGTGTGATGTAATAGCCAATTGCCAAAATGAACACCAGCAACCCGCCCGCACCAATGCCAGGAATCGTTTGCGGCATGTAAACCTTGATAAAGGCCATTGTCGGTGTGGCACCAAGCGAGCGTGCGGCGCGCATATATGATGGCGGAATGGTTTTCATTACCGAATAGAGTGGTAAAATCATGAAGGGCAGCAGAATATGCGTCATCGCAATGATCGTACCCGTCATATTATAGATCAACGAAAAGCGCGCATCATCGGCGGTGATGCCAATATAAACCATCAAATCATTGATCACGCCTTGCGATTGCAAAATGGCAATCCATGCCGTTGTCCGCACCAAAAGCGACGTCCAGAACGGCAGCAAAACCATGATCATCAGCAAATTGGATGTGCGCAATGGCAAGGTTGCCAGCAAATAGGCAACCGGATATCCAAGCAAAAGGCACAAGCCCATAACCGTTGCCGAAATCAGCATGGTACGCCAGAACAGCTTTACATAAATTTGCCGGTTTTCATCTTGCCGGACAAAGCCTTGATCGACCGTATAGCGACCATCAAGCGCGGTGGCGTAAAACCCCGGCGTAAGATCCTGCGACGTGATCTTCATGGCCTGCCAGACTTCGATATTGTCCCATTTTTTATTGGTCTTGATCACGCTTTCTTTGAAAGGGGGCTTTAATTTTTTGGCCTTGCGCGCAGTTGATGTGAACAATGACCGTGTTCCGGGATATTCTTGGTTCACACGCGTGGCAACGCGGCCAATTGTACGATTGGCCCGCGCGGTTGTCAGATCGGCAACCAACGCCCCATACATTATTTCATTCGGCTCGGTCAGCCCATCCCACATGGTTAACTGCTCGGTCAGGTTCGGCATGTGCGATGAAAAGCGGTCATTATAGACCCCTTGCCACATCAGCGCAAAAATCGGAATAACAAAGCTGGCCATGACAAAAGCAAATAGCGGCACCACAAGCGAGACAGCGCGAACACGGCTGCGGAATAAAGCCTGCGCCAGCTTTTTCTTTAGCGGTGTTCCATCGGCCGCGGTAATTGGCTCGAGAGGAGCTGTCTGACTATCTGCCATGGTGAAAATAAATCTCGTTAAAAAGTGACTAATGAATAACGGTCACATGGAAAGCCCATGTGACCGCTTTGATTTTTGATTTTACTTTGACAACCAAGCGTTGAAACGCTCATTCAACTGGTCAGCATTATCGGCCCAGAATTCAAAGTCGTTCTGCAGGGCATTTTTAAAGTTTCCAGCAGCTGTAGGCATATGCACTGCCATGTTGATGCTATCATCAGAATGGAAAGTACCAATACGAGCTTCAGATGATGCACGTGCTGGACCATAAGAAATCCATGATGCCTGCGCAGCAAGCTGCTCAGTCGCTGTTGAGAAAGCGACGAAATCAAGCGCTGCTTCTTTGTTCTTTGACCCTTTTGGAATCACCCAAAGGTCAAGGTCATAGATCTGACCGTCCCATACCATTTCAAATGACTGGCCTTCAGCATTTTTGGCATTGAACACACGGCCGTTCCAAGCAGTTGAAAACACAACTTCACCGTCAGCAAGAAGCTGTGGTGGCTGTGCGCCAGCTTCCCACCAGACCACATCGTCTTTGATGGTATCAAGCTTGGCAAAGGCGCGTGCAACGCCTTCTTCGGTTCCAAGAACGTCATAAACCTCGCTGACAGGAACACCATCAGCAATCAAAGCAAATTCCATGGTCACTTTTGGTGACTTACGCATGCCGCGCTTGCCCGGATATGCCTTGGTGTTGAAAAAATCAGCCATTGTGGTTGGCTTGTTCCAGTTACGTGTTTTGCTTGAGTCATAAGCGTACACGGATGACCAAACGATGTTAGCGACCGCACAATCATGCAATGTACCTGGCAAAAAGTCTTCAGTTGCCGGCGTGCCATCGGGTGCAGGTGGCAGGATTGAATGATCAATTGTCTCCAAAAGACCTTCATCACATGCGCGAATAGCGTCTGACAATTCAACGTCAACAACGTCCCATGTCACATTTCCAGACTCAACCTGTGCTTTGATTTCGGCAATACCCCCGCCGTAATCTTCCGATACAATGGCTTTGCCAGTCTTCGCCATCCAAGGCTTATGATAGGCCTCAACCTGTGACTTTGTGTATGCACCACCCCATGACACAACTGTCAAATCAGCTGCCATTGCTGCGCCGCTGACAAATGCTGATGCCCCTGCGATTGCAATTATTTTCTTTGTTAGTCCAGACATAATGTCCACTCCCTTTCGTTGTTTGTGTTTTTTCAGAGTTACACCACTCTTTTGTTTAGCCGCCGTCCGTTCATCAGACGGCAAGGCCGATCTTGACTATTCGCATAGTCAAATTGGTTCCTTAAAATCAAGCGCCCGACAATCATCGTTTTTCCAGCCAATTTGCGACAATGCTCCAATTTCCAGCCCAAGCTGACCTGAAGTGTTTGGAACTTTGACGATAAACTGATCATCACCAGCCACACTCATCCGGCACCGGATATGGTCGCCAAGATAAATTAATTCTTCGATGCGTGCGTCAAGCGAGCTTGTTCCAGCCGATTTTTTCGCGGTAACGACACAGCGTTCCGGCCGAACCGACAAGGTTGTCCGGCTGCCAACAGCGCCGACATTCACAGCAAGCGCCTTGACAACATCACCTGCATCCAGCTTGACCGTTGCAATGTTTTTGCTTACCGACTGAACCGTGCCATGCAATTGGTTATTCTCGCCGATAAATTGCGCCACAAACGCATTTTCCGGCTTTTCATAAAGCGTAACCGGATCAGCAAGCTGTTGGATAATGCCATCATCAAAAACCGCAATCCGGTTTGACATGGTCAAGGCTTCAGACTGGTCATGTGTTACATAGACAACCGTCACCCCAAGATTTTCATGAATATGCTTGATTTCATATTGCATATGTTCGCGAAGCTGTTTGTCGAGCGCACCAAGCGGTTCATCCATCAAAACCAGTTCAGGATTAAACACCAATGCCCGGGCCAGCGCAATCCGCTGTTGCTGTCCACCCGATAATTGCGCCGGTTTCCGATCGATAAAGGCAAGCATCTGAACCATGTCCAGCACTGCGCGAACTTTGTCTTCGACTTCGGCCGTTGGCATATTGCGCACTTTCAGCGGAAAAGCCAAATTTTCACCCACCGTCATATGCGGGAACAGGGCGTAATTTTGAAACACCATGCCAATGCCACGCTTATGCGGCGGAATATTATTGATCGGGCGGCCGCCTAGCTCAATATCGCCATGCGTTGCCGTTTCAAAACCGGCAAGCATCATCAGGCAGGTTGTCTTGCCTGACCCTGACGGCCCCAACATCGTTAAAAATTCGCCAGATGCGATATCTAGGTTCAGATTTTTAACGACAAGCGTTTCGCCGTCATAGCTTTTTTGGACCCCTTTGAAGCTGACGAATGGGTCGTTGGCTTGCACCATTTTATCCTACCTAGTTTTTGTTTTAATCTTATTTTTTTGTCACGTTGCAACGCTAGCTATTTAGCGAATATTGAATCACAACAACGTGCTAACTAAAACACCGAAGGATATGTTTTGCAACAAGTTCTGAACATTTAGAAAATTTTTACGCCAACTTCTATTTAGCCGACCATTTTTGCGTCAATTGCACCCTACTAGCGCCGGTTATGGTGGATTCTGCCAATTAGATTTAACAAGATTTGCGCTGCTAATGTTGTCGTGCTGCCACTATGGTCATAATCAGGTGCCACCTCGACAAGATCGACCCCGATGATGGTGCCGCGCTTGGTCAAACCATCCAGAAATTCCAGGATCTCATAATAGAAAAACCCACCATGTGAAGGCGTTCCCGTCCCCGGGGCAACCGATGGATCAAAACCGTCAATATCAATCGTCACATAATAGCGACCACCAGCGGGAATCCGGTCAAGCATGCCAGCAACACCCAATTTGCGGAATTGACGAACCGACTGAATATCAGACCCCATTTTGCGGGCATCGTCATAACCGTCCTTTGCCGTTGACGACACATTGCGAATACCAATCTGCGACAGGCCAGTCACATAGGGCTTTTCAGCAGCACGGCGCATCGGATTGCCATGTCCATATTTGACCCCATGCCGTTCGTCAACGAAATCAAGATGCGCGTCAATTTGCACAAGATGAAACGGCTCTTCACCGTTAAAGGCATTGATACAGGGAATATTGACCGAATGATCGCCGCCAAGAACCACCGGCACTGCGCCAGCGGCAAGAATGGCACGAACCCCCGCTTCTATATTAGCATGGCTTTTGATGGTATCCGTGTGAATGATATCGGCGTCACCAATATCAACAATCCGAACCTGATCGGCCTGAAGATATGTCACATCATCTTCATGGTCATAAGCACCCGCATGGCCGAACGAAAATAGCGTTGACGCTTCGCGGATACCGCGGGGACCAAATCTTGCACCAGCCCGAAATTGGGTGCCAAAATCAAACGGTGCGCCAAGAATGGCAAAATCAGCATCAATTGACGACCAATCAGGTTGATAGGGATATTTGCCAAAACTACATAATCCGACAAAGGGCAAATTCAAACGCCCTGTTTCATATCCATGTCCCGACATATCAAATCCCCCCATTGCCTGCGAGCTGCAAAACCAGATCGCCAAACGCTAATCCAAGCCAGTTAATTCCGCAAGCTACCAGATCATTTTACCCTTTACGAAAAGCACCACTTTAGCGCAAGGTTGAGGCGGTAAGGCATTGCGCTTCAAGATTGGTTACGCTGGCCTGAAATAAGACAAAAGACACGGAGTAAAACGCATGCCGCTTGACCAACAGATATTTGCCAAATGCAAGATCGTAAAGGCCGTTGCCAATCGTGGGCATCAACCATCGGCCTTTCCCGAATTTGATGATAATTTGAACAGCCACAATATGGACAAGGCCTATGCCGCCATTTCGGCATGGCCGCATTATCACCCAACCCCGCTGATCTCGCTTGATAAGCTTGCCGATTTCTGCGGCGTTGCTGCGGTTTATTATAAAGACGAATCACAGCGTCTTGACCTAAAATCATTCAAAGCCCTTGGCGGTGCCTATGCTGTGGCCAATCTGGTTGCCAGTAAAAAAGTCGAAGGCATTGATCCGGCCAAAATTACCGTGACAACCGCAACAGATGGCAATCATGGTCGTTCAGTCGCATGGGGCGCGCAGCAGGCTGGCTGCCGCGCCGAAATCTATATTCACGAACATGTCAGTCAGGAACGCGCTGATGCAATGGCGGCTTTTGGTGCCAAGATCAACCGCATTACCGGCAATTATGAAGCCTCGCTTGCCGCCTGCAAAGATGATGCTGCGGCGCATGGATGGCATATTGTATCTGATACATCATGGGCCGGTTACCGCGAAATGCCGCTTGATATCATGGCAGGCTATAGCGTGATGGGGCGTGAGGCCATCGCACAAATGCAAGGTGCTGGCCCAAGCCATTGTTTCCTGCCAATCGGGGTTGGCGGCATGGCCGCTGGCATCGTTGCGCCAATTTGGCAGCATATGGGCGCCAATCTTGGCAAGATGATTGGCGTTGAATCCTATATGTCGGCCTGTTTTCTGGAAAGCATCGAAGCCCAAACACCAAGCCTTGTTGATATTCGCGAAGAAACGTTGATGGCGGGTTTGTCATGCGGCGAAATTTCCGATCTTGCTTGGCAGATTTTGCAACCAAGTCTGGATCATTGCCTGTCCATCACCGATGACGCCATCGCGCCGCTGATGGCGGGGTTTGCCGGTGGCGTCTTTGGCAGCGGTACAATTGAGGCTGGCGAATGTTCAACCGCCGGTCTTGCCGCCTTGGTGGCAGCCAAAAAAGATCCAGCGCTTTGGCAAAAGCTTGGCTTTGGCCCCACTTCGGTTGTGCTGTTGATCGGCACAGAAGGCGCAACCGATCCCGCGCTTTATGACCAGCTCGTAACCGAAGGTCGGCAGAAATGACAGCGCCGCAACGCGGCTTTGAGATTGCCGAATTCGCCAGCCGCTGTACCAAGGCGCAACTGGCAATGGCGGCAGGTGATATTGGCGCGCTGTTGCTAACAAGCGAAGCCGATATCCGTTATTTTACCGGCTTTATGACTCAATTCTGGCAAAGCCCGACGCGCCCTTGGTTCGTCTTAATTCCGGCAAGTGGTAAGCCGGTTGCCATCATCCCATCAATTGGCGTGCCGCTGATGCGCGATTGCTATATTGGCGATTTACAATCATGGCCTTCACCCGCCGCCGATGATGACGGCATTACCCTTCTGATCAGCGTGATCCGCAATCATCTTGGCGCGACAGGCCGTCTTGGCATGATGATGGGGCGCGAAACCGCCATTCGTATGCCGTTTAATGACCTTCGCGCCCTGCAGGGCGGTTTGGACGGTATCGCTTTTTGCGATATGACCAATGCGATCCAGCATATCCGCATGGTTAAATCACCTGCCGAACAGGCCAAATTAACGCATATCTGCCGACTCGTTTCGGGCGTTTTTGCCGATGTGCCACAATGGGTAAAAGCTGGCATGCCGCTTGATGATTTGTTTCGCCAGTTTAAAATAAAGGCGCTTACAGCCGGTGTTGATGATGTCAGCTATCTTGTTGGCAGCGCAGGTCCTGATGGCTATCAAGACATTATTGCCCCACCAAACAGCCGCCCGCTTGCCGCAGGTGATGTATTCATGCTTGATACCGGATGCGTTTGGGATGGCTATTTCAGTGACTTTGACCGCAATTTTGCCATACATCATGCCAGTGATGAAGCACATGAGGCGCATCACCGGCTTTATGATGCAACCCAAGCGGCGATTGATATTCTGCGGCCAGGGGTTACGGCGGCTGATCTGTTTTTTGCAATGGATGCCATATTGCGCCCCGATCAGCATAACAGCAACCAGCATGAGCAGATTAGCGCCGTCAAAACCGGTGATGATGGCGTTGGCCGCTATGGGCATGGTCTTGGCACGCAATTGACCGAACCGCCATCGCATACCGATTGGGATCAAACCGTGATTACCGCAGGCATGACGCTAACGCTTGAACCATCACTTGGCTATGGCAATGGCCTAACGATGGTCGCCGAAGAAAACCTGCTCGTTCTCGAGGATCGGGTTGTGTTATTATCGACCCGCGCCGCACGCGATTTACCGGTCGTTCCTGCTGCTTAAGACCAAAGGAGGATATTTCATGTCTGCGCCTATCACCACATCCAAAGATCGGACACCGCCTGAATTTACCCATCTTCCATTTCGATTGGCACGCGCTGACGAAACGGCAATTCAGATGGGGCTGGTCACGCTAGAAACCGATCTGACAATCGAAACCGAATTGCGTCATTTCATTGGCGATGCTGTTGGCACAGATATCGGGCATGGACAGCCCCCCACCATTCTTCATAGCCGCATCGCCTGTGATGATCAGGTGACTGTCGAAAATCTTACCGCGATGAAAGAACGCTTTGCCGATGCGCTTGCCCTCTTTCCGTCTGGCTATCATTTTGACGTGATTGGCTATGGCTGCACTTCGGCATCATTATTGATCGGCGAAGACATTGTTCAGGCCATTATCAAATCGCATGTCGATGTTGATCACGTCACCACCCCTTTGACCGGCGCAAGACGGGCGCTAAAGGCTGTCGGCGCTAAAAATATTGGCTATCTTGCTCCTTATATTTCTGAAATATCAGAAAAAATGTGTTTCCTTCTTGAAGATGATGGATTGCAGATTGGCGCTGCCGCCACCTTTGGCGAAGGGCGTGATTCGGTTGTTGGCTGTATTCACCCACAATCGATATTAGACTCGATTGACGCAATAATCAGCACCGCGACCATGCCGCTGGATGCCATTTTCATTTCCTGCACTTCGCTGAAATGCGCCACGATTATCGCCGCTGCCGAGGCCCAATATGGCATACAGGTTATATCGAGCAATTCGGCAATTGCATGGGATATGGCACGGCTTGCCCGCATGGCCATACCTGCAAATGAAAAAGGCTTGCTATTTCAGCAGGATTGACGAATCCACCTTGGCAAGATCGGATTGGCCGCAAAGGCCAAGGGTGAGATCAAGTTCTTTATAAATGATTTCCAATGTCTGGCGGACGCCCGCCTGACCTTTGGCGCCAAGCCCATAAAGAAACGCGCGTCCGATCATCGTGCCTCTGGCACCAAGCGCGATGGCGCGAAGCACATCCTGACCCGACCTGATACCACCATCCATCCAGACTTCGGCACGATCGCCAATCGCATCAACGATGGCTGGCAAGGCAGTGATTGACGACATGGCACCGTCAAGCTGGCGGCCACCATGGTTCGACACGACAATCGCATCAGCCCCGACATTAACCGCAGCAAGCGCATCTTCGACATCCAGAATGCCCTTGACGATCAATTTCCCGCCCCATTGTTTGCGGATAGCGGCAACATCATCCCATGACAATGACGGATCAAACTGGCTAACCGTCCAATCGGCAAGCGACGACATATCCTTGACGCCTTTTACATGACCAACAATATTGCCGAATTGCCGCCGTTTCGTGCCAAGCATGCCAAGACACCATGCAGGCTTTTGCATTAGATTCAGAATATTGCGAAAGGTTGGTTTTGGCGGCGCACTTAGGCCATTTCGTACATCTTTATGGCGCTGCCCCATCAATTGCAGGTCAAGCGTTACCATCAAGGCCGAACAATTGGCATCGCGGGCGCGCTCGATCAAGCGCGATACAAAATCACGATCCCGCATCACATAAAGCTGAAACCAAAAGGGTGTTGGGCTATTTTCGGCAACATCCTCGATTGAACAGATCGACATGGTCGATAGGGTGAAGGGAACGCCAAATTCGGCAGCGGCTTTGGCCGCCAGAATTTCACCATCAGCATACTGCATGCCGGTCAATCCAGTTGGCGCCAACGCCACTGGCATTGGCAGCTTTTGCCCAAGCATCGACATTTCAGTGGTGCGATTACTGACATCAAGAGCAACACGCTGACGAAACTTGATCGCCGCAAGATCGCTTTCATTGGCGCGATAGGTCGATTCAGTCCATGACCCGCTATCCGCGTAATCATAAAACATCCGCGGCACCCGCCGTTTTGCCAATTTTTGTAAATCTTCGATACAGGCAATCGCTGTCATCACACGCCTCGTCAAATCCATCGCAAATTAAAACCATGCTTTACAGCATGACGTGGTGAATCTCAACCAATGCTTCACGCCGTGATCAGCAGGATCATAGCCCTAGCGATATCGACGCAGCATCGCACTCATTAACATCACCGGCACCAGCCCTGACAGCACGATCATCAAAGCTGGCAAAGCGGCCACTTCAAGCATTTCATCCTTGGCAAATTGATAGGTATAAGTTGCCAATGTATCGAAATTAAACGGCCGCAACAGCAAGGTCATCGGCAATTCTTTCATCACATCGACAAAAACCAGCATCATCCCCGCCAGAAACGAGCTTTTCAGCAATGGCATAATCACCCGCCGGATCGAATCCATATAGCCTTGTCCCAAAACCCGGCTGGCATTCATCATATTGGCCGGAAGCCGCCTGACACCCGAAATCATCGCGCCATAACCAACTGCCTGAAACCGCACGATATAGGCCAGAAACAACACGCCAATGCTGGTAATCAAAATGCCCTGAAATTGCGGCCCGAATAACGCCGCAATCGCGCGATCAAGCTGGCCGGTAAAGATCAAAACGCCAATCGCCAGAATAGTGCCCGGAAACGCATAGCCGGTAGAGGCAAATAACGCCAGTTTCCGGGTTTTAGACCCAGCGCGAAAACTGGCCGTGACAACAATAAAGGCCGATAAAACCATGATCACCAACGCCGCAATCGCTGCGACGATCAGCGTATTGCCGATAATGCCCCGAATGGCCAGAAAATCAGCCAGCAAATCATTGGTTGCAACCAGCCCAACAAGCACCCCAACAGGAATGAAAAACCCAAATAACAACGGGATTACACAAACGGCCCAACATGCCAAAACCCCCGCCTTTGTTGGCACTAGCATGGCAAGCGGCGTTTGGTTACGGCTGCTGCTGACATATTGCTGGCGCGATCTGGCATATAGTTCCAGCCCTAAAAGCGCCAAAATAAAGCCAAAGCCCACAATCGAGATCTGCGCCGCCGCGACAAGATTATTCATCCCCAGCCAGACATTGAAAATGCCCAAGGTAATTGTCTCGATGGCAAAAAACTCAACAGTGCCAAAATCAGACATCACTTCCATCATGACCAGTGCAAGACCGGCCATAATCGCCGGACGCGCCAACGGCAGGCCAACCTGCCAGAATTGCGACCGATTATGCACAAGCGCAATTTCAAACAGGCTCGCCGGTGTCAACCGAAAGGCGATCCGCGTCACCATGTAGATATAGGGGTATAAAACCGAAGCCATGACCAAAATGGCACCCCCAAGCGAGCGGATTTCAGGAAACCAATAATTGCGCGGGCTTTGCCAGCCAAACAAATGACGAAGCCCCGATTGAAGCGGGCCAGCATATTCAAAAAACTCGGTATAGCTATAGGCAATGATATAGGCCGGTATGGCCGCTGGCAGCAAAAGCATCCATTCAAGCATGCGGCGACCAGCAAAATCATAACGGCTGATGACCCATGCCGAACTGACCCCAAACCCAATCGCAACAACACCAACCCCTGCCATCAAAATCAATGTATTGCTGATGTAACGGCCAAGAACAGTGTCATAAAGATGCGACCATAGCCCGCCACTATCGCCAAATGCCGACAAAAGAACCGCCAGCACCGGCCCTAGAATCAGGCCGCATAGCAGAATAACGCCAATTGACCACCGATCGACCGGTTGGCGCTGTGCGCGGGCAAAATTCGATAGAAACGTAGCTACCATCCGACGCGATCAATAATCATCTGCGCCTTGGGTGCCAGCGCGGCAAGCCGTTCAATCGGCAATGTATCAGGCTTGAAACGCCCCCAACTTGCCAGCTCTCCATTAACCAAAACCGACGGATTAACCGGATATTCGAAATTGATTTCTCCATAGAGATGCTGGGCTTTTTCCTCGGTCAGAAATTCAAGAAAGGCAATGGCCGCCATTTTATTTTTGGCATATTTGGCAACACCACCACCCGAAATATTCATGTGATTGCCGCGATTAGACTGATTGGTAAAGACCAGCCGGATGGATTGCGCCCAGTCTTTTTGGTCAGCCTTGTCGCCAAATTTCATATTGCCGTAATAATAGCTATTCATGATCGCAACATCGCAAAGACCCTGAAAAATAGCCTTGGCTTGACTGCGATCATTGCCTTGCGGTTTACGCGCCAGATTACCAACAACGCCGCGTGCCCATGTTTCGGTTGCCGCCTCACCATGCGCCGCAATCATCGATGCCACCAAGGCTCGATTATAATCATGGCTGCCAGCGCGGCTACAAATTCGACCTTTCCATTCCGGTTTGGCCAAGTCTTCAAGGTCAAGAACAGCACCTTCGGCAACGCGCGTTTTTGATGTCACCAGAATACGCGCACGTTCTGAAAATCCAAACCAACGGTTATCTTCAGACCGCAGCCGCGACGGTATATTGGCCTGCAAAATTGATGAGTCAACCGGTGTCAGCAAATCCAGATCGGCATATTCAGAAAGCCGCGCAATATCCACGGTCAAAATCACATCGGCAGGGCTGGCTGGCCCTTCGGCTTTCAAACGCTGCGCCAACCCTTTTGACGAATAGACAACATTGGTTTCAATGCCGGTTTTAGCCGTAAATGCGTCAAGAAATGGCTGGATTAAAACCTGCTGCCGGTGCGAATAGATATTGATCTTTTCAGCCGCAAAGCCAATTGATGTCGAAGCCGTAATCGCCATAAAAACGGCAGCGGCTAGATATTGGCGCGTCAGTTTAAAATAAGGAAAAGCAAAGCGTGTCATTTTCATATCCTACCGATCCGGAGCGATTCGTACATATTAGATAATCATGCTTAGCCGCCAGTAAATGGCATTTTTCATTTATCTATAACAAAAAGCTTACTTGAGAATGATTATCAAACTCAAAAAGCCGCTGCAAGTCTTTTACACGAATCATTCTCAAATACTGATTTCATCATTTTTTCGATTGCAAATTATGCTGGCTGAGCTATGACCTGTTGGCCGTTCGGTGGCAAAAATACAATCCCTCAAAATGTTAGGGTTAAGACATGGATATCATGATGGGAATGAGCACGGACGCGTTTCTGATTGCGCTTGTCCAGATTATCGCAATCGACATTGTTCTTGGCGGCGACAATGCCATCATCATCGCCCTTGCCTGCCGGAACCTACCGCCAAAACAAAAACGCCTTGGCATTATCTGGGGTACTGCCGGTGCCATTATCTTGCGGGTCATTCTGGTGTTTTTTGCCAGCGCCTTGATGACAACGCCGGGTTTGCGGCTTGTTGGCGGGTTGTTGCTATTATGGATTGGCGTGAAATTGCTAACCGATCAGGCCGATCATGGTCTGGATGGTAAAATTGCCGAAAAAAGCAGTCTCATCGGTGCGATCCAGACAATCATTGTTGCCGATTTCGTGATGAGCCTCGACAATGCTCTGGCGATTGCAGCCGCAGCAAAAGGAAGCATGTTCCTAGTGGTTTTCGGGCTGGTGCTAAGCGTGCCGATCATTATTGGCGGCAGCGCCATCATTTTGCGGATTATGGAACGGTTTCCCATCATCATCACATTCGGGGCAGGCCTGCTTGGCTGGCTTGGCGGCAGCTTGATTGCGAATGACGAGATCAATGTCAACATCATGCCCGAAGTGATTATACAGGCCCCGTGGATTGCCGCGATTGCCGGCGCCGCCTTTGTGGCTGGGCTTGGCACTATGCTGGCGGCGCGAAAAAAAGCAAGCAACTAGTCATCGCGCAGTAATTTTTCAATTAATGCATGCTAATTGATTGGCATGAGACGAAATTTCGTTAGTCTCATGCCATCGGAATCACTTTATCATGGCAGCGTTACAATGACCCAACAAAACACTCCCAAAATTGCAGTTATCGGATTTGGCGAAGCTGGGTCTTGCCTATGCCAAGGCTGGGGCCGAAGTGACGTTCACGCCTTTGACATCAAACAGATTGGCGACACAGACACCGCCGCCAACAAAACCAGCCAGATGCAGGAGGCGGGTGTTATTATTGGCGATGATGCGGCAAGCACGGTTCGCCAAGCCGATATGATTTTCAGCACGGTCACTGCCGATCAGGCACATGCCGCCGCAAGCGCCGCCGCCGCGGGCATCCGCCCCGGTGCCTATTTCTTTGATCTGAACAGCTGTGCCCCATCCACCAAGCAAAGAAATGCCGTAATCATCACCGAGGCTGGCGGGCGCTATGTCGATGTGGCGGTTATGGCCACGATCACCCCAAAATATCACCAGACCGCAATGTTGGTTGCCGGTGAACATGCCGAATCTGCTATCGCTTTGATGCTGGCTTTAGACATGAAGCCGGTTCATGTTCCCGGGCCGGTTGGCCGGGCCTCGACAATCAAGATGATCCGTTCGGTTCTGGTCAAGGGCATCGAAGCATTGACCGCCGAATGTTTCAGCGCAGCCACGATTGCCGGTGTTGCCGACGAGGTGGCAGCCTCGCTTGACGCATCGCAAACCAAAGATGGCTGGAAAGACCAAGCCGCCTATAATATGGAACGTATGACAACCCACGGCATTCGGCGCGCCGCCGAAATGCGTGAAGTGGCGATCACCCTTGCCGATCTGAATATCGCTGGCAGAATGACCGCTGGCACGATTGAGTGGCAGGATCAGCTTGGCAATCTTGGCCTGTCATTGCTTGACACTGAAGGTCTTGAACCGCGCCTAAGCGCCATTCGTTCGGCACTCGACGCCAAAACCGGCCATTAAGCGGCGCGCCTTCTTCGTCTTTATGCCGGCTTTGCCGATTTTACCGCTTTGCCTTCATAAAAGCCGATGAACACACCAGTTGCCAGAATGGCAGCAACCCCTATCCATTGCATTGGGGCCAATGTTTCGCCAAGCCAGAAAGCTGCCGAAACCGCCGCCACCAAAGCCTCGGACAGCATCAAAATACCCACAAGGCCAGGCGAAACATATTGCATGATGCGGAAAATCAGCAAGACCGACGGCAAAAACACCACCGCCGAAGCCAGAAAGGCTGGCGGAATGGCCTGCAGTAACACCGCTAGCTGCGGTATTGGATCGCCGAGATAAATGGCTGCAATCAGCGCCATGATCCCGCCAAATAGATATTGTAAGAAGCTGACATGGACGAAATTCAACCCATCATAGCGGCGGATCATAACCGATCCCAACGCCCAAAAAAGTCCCGATAAAAGCCCCAATAAATCAGCCGGATCAAATCGCAACTCGTCACGATTGACCCCTGTCACAAGGGCGCAACCCACAAGCGCGGCAGCAATGGCAAGCCAACGCCCCCACCCAGCGCGTTCGCGAAGCACAAAATAGGCGATGACCGTTGACCAAATTGGCGTCATATAAAACAAAATGACCGTTTTGGTGACCGACGCCACAACAAGTCCGAGCGCATAAAGCGCAAAGCCTGCCCCCATCAAGGCACCGGCAAAAGCGGCCCGCCCCCAATCACGGCGTGATGATTGCGCAGCTTTGACAATCAACGGCAACATCGCCACGGCGGGCAGGAAATGAAATAGCACCACAACCCAAAGGCCAGATAGTCCCATCGCTTCGATATGGCGCATCGGCACCCATAAGACGCCCCAAAAAGACGAAGCAAGGAAAATGATCAACAATGCCTGACGTTGTTCATATTCCCGCGTAAATAGCGATAGAAACCAAATCATAAGTTACCTTTCGGGACGGCCTACATGAATTTAGCATGAACAGCATGCCCCCTTAACCAGTCTATTGCAGATCTGAAAAGGCGTTTTTAAGCCGCTCTGCCGCCTCGATCACAAGGTCACGCCGACAGGCAATATTGAACCGTAAAAAACTGTCACCACCGACGCCGAAACTGTTGCCGTGATTGACCGCAATCTGCGCCTGCTGTTCAACGCGGCGGGTAAATTCGGCGCAATCCATGCCGGTATCGGCAAAATCAACCCAGCAAAGATACGTCGCCTCGATCGGCATTGAGCGCACCCCCGGAATCAAAGCCATCGCCGCATCAAAAATACGTCTGTTTTCTGCGAGATAATCAAGCAGCGCATCAAGCCAGTCATCGCCATGTTCCCATGCGGCGGTACACATCAACATGCCAATCCGGTTAAAAGACATTCCTGCAGCGGCAAAGGCCACCCGCGCCAAACGCGAACGCAAGGCATCATCGGCGACAACCATGCTGCCAATCATACAGCCAGCAAGATTAAAGGTCTTGGTTGTCGCCACAAGCGTGACAAGCCGGTGCCTTATTGATGGCACTGCCTTTGCGAGGACATGATGCTGATTACCCTTGTAAACAAGGTCATTATGCACCTCATCACTGATCAGCGTCAGGTCATGCGTTTCGCAGAAATCAGCAAGCTGTTGCAATTCCTCAGGCGACCAAACTCTGCCGCCCGGATTATGCGGCGAGCAAAATAGAATGATTTTTTCATCGCCGGTCAGACTGGCCGCAAGCGCGTCCAGATCCATATGATAGCGACCATCACGCTGAACCAATGGCGATTCAACAAGGCGGCGATCAGTGCCTTTGATAATACGGGCAAACGCATGATAAACCGGCGCAAAGACGATCACCCCATCACCAGGCGCGCTATAGGCATTCAGGCAAAGGCTGATGGCATTGCCAAGACCATGCGCATTGATGATCCAGTCAGGTTCAACATTCCAGTGATGGCGCCGCTTCATCCAGCCGATCAAGGCCGCACGATAGTCACTATCATCACCAAAATAACCATGAACGCCGTGATCGAGGGCAGCAGCCAAAGCCGATTGAACCGCAGGCGGGGCGCGAAAATCCATATCGGCAACCCACATCGGAATGCCGGTTTCGGGCGAAACGCCATATTTTGATTCGACCGTGTCCCATTTTGATGAATGAGTCCCGACGCGGTCAATGATCTCGTCAAAATCAAAAGACATTATGCGGCCTCCCCTGCCAATTCTATTCGCGTGAACCTGCCAAACAGGCTTTATCTATAGGGTGAGTTTTGGATATTTGCCAAGCCTAATCATTTGCCAAGCCCAATCAATAGCTGGCAAAATCGCCTATCGGCCCATCCGCCGGATAACGCCTAGCGTCCGGCGCTGCGAAGATCGTCAATGGTTTGCCGCGGGGTAATGGCTTCGGTCGAGATAACAAGATCAAGAACCGCCCCCGTATCCGACGCCAAGGCACGCGCAAAGGCATCGGCAAAATCGGCCGTTTTTTCAACAGTTTCACCATAAAAGCCATAGGCCTTGGCAAGCGTCACAAAATCGGGATTCGCAAGTTCGGTTCCTGATACCCGTTCCGGATAATGGCGTTCTTGATGCATTCGGATCGTGCCATAGGTACCGTTATTCACAATCAATATCACCGGCTGCAAACCGGCCTGCATGGCCGATCCAAGTTCATTGCCATTCATCTGGAAATCGCCATCACCGGCAAAACACAGAACAAAGCGTTTTGGATCATGCGCCTTGGCCGCAATCGCCGCTGGCACGCCATAACCCATTGCCCCGCTTTGCGGTGCCAAAAGCCGTGCTTTGGGGCCGAATTTCAGGAATTTATTTGGCCAGATGGCAAAATTACCAGCGCCATTGGTAATGATCGCATCATCGGGAATGACATCGCGGATATGCGCCATCACATCGCCCATATCAAGGCTTCCCGGCTGTGGCTTAACGCTATAGCTGGCATCATAGGCGGCCTTGGCGGCTGCAACCCAGTCACGCCTGTCATCATCGGCCTTCAGGCTGATTTTTGACAGGGCTGCCGCCATTGCATTTGGCGTTGCCTGAAGCGGCAGATCGGCCGCGTAAATCTTGCCAATTTCATCATCAGACGGATGGCAATGAACCAGCTTTGCCTTCATGTTGGGGCAATCAAACATGCTGTAACCATCGGTTGTACATTCGCCAAAACGTACATTGATCGCCAAAATCAAATCGGCTTCATCGATCAGGGTTTTGATATAGCCAAGAACGCCAACACCAGCATCACCAACATAGGACGGATGGTAATTATCGCAGATATCGTGAAAGCGGAATGCAGCCACAAGCGGCACATGATTTGCACCGGCAAATGATTCCAGCTGGCGTGCGGCCTCAATTGACCAGCCAGAGCCACCATATAGAACAAGCGGGCGCCTCGCCGCGTCTAACAGGCCGGAAAGCTGGTCAATCTGTGCTGATGAAATGTCTGGCGCAGGGATGTTTACGGGCGCACAAGCCTTGGCGCTAACTGGCGCGGTTAGCATATCTTCAGGAAGCGCAACCACGACAGGGCCCGGCCTTCCGCTTAGCGCCGTTGTCCATGCCCGCGACATGATTTCAGGAATGCGGTTCGCATCGTCAATTTCAACAACCCATTTGGCAACCTTGCCAAAATAATGTGAATATTCAATTTCTTGGAAAGCTTCGCGGCCTTTCATGCCAACGCCAACCTGCCCAACAAACACAATCATCGGTGTCGAATTCTGCATGGCGGTATGAATACCGATTGAGGCATTAGTTGCGCCGGGCCCGCGTGTGACAAAACAAAGACCGGGCGTTCCGGTTAATTTTCCCCATGCTTCGGCCATATAGGCAGCGCCGCCTTCATTGCGGCATAACATAAGGTCAAATTTATCCTTGCGATCATACATCGCATCAAGCACGGCAAGATAGCTCTCGCCAGGGACGCCAAATCCCTTTGTGCCACCAAGCGCAATCAGACAGTCCATAAGCAGACCGCCACCATTTTTTACATGAGAAGCCATGGTAATATTCCTAAGAAAAACCGACAAGACGGCAATGGCAGCGCGTCAAAACACCACCATGCCGTCAAAGCTTAGGAAACTGTGGCGACCTTCGCAACTGCAATAGCGAATGGCAGGTGACGTTTTCCAGCCAAACCGGCAATATTGATACGGCTATCACCAACAAGATACATGCCGTGATCTTCGCGAAGTGACAGCACCTGTTCGGCATTCAGCCCGAGGCGCGAGAACATGCCACGATGATGCGCAATAAAATCGAAATGATCCGAATTGCACTGCTGGCGAAGCGCATCCGCCAAATCTTTGCGAATGGTCAGCATCGTCATGCGCATTTGCTCTAGCTCGGCCATCCATTCGGCACGCAATTCAGCATCAGCCAGAATCATGCCAACCACTGCGGCGCCATGATCAGGCGCAAATGAATAGTTCAACCGATTCAAAACCGCCAGATTGCCCTGTACTAATTCGGCAGTGCTGGCGTCTTTGGCAATCATCATAGCAATGCCAACGCGGTCACGATATAAGCCAAAATTCTTTGAACAGGATGCCGCAATAAACATTTCTGGCACGCGTGATGCCATATAGCGAAGCGGCGCCGCATCTTGATCCAGCCCATCACCAAATCCCTGATAGGCAATATCAATAAAGGGCATGGCGCCTTTTTCAATGACCAGATTGGTAATGGCTTTCCATGTGTCCATATCGATATTTGCGCCGGTCGGGTTATGACAACAGCCATGAAGAAGCAGCAAATCGCCAGCTTTCAAATCTTGAAATGAGTCCATCATCGCGGCGGTATCAACAAGCCGTGTTTCATTATCAAAATAAGGATAACCGCGGGTTTTGAAACCCATATGCGTTGCCATGCTCATATGCGATGGCCAGCTGGGATCACTAATCCAGATCGTGCAATCAGGGTTCAAAATCTTCATCGATTCGAAAATCTGCCGGATCGCACCCGTTCCACCCGGAGTCTGCAATGTGGCAACCCGATCTGCAGCAACGGCGTCGCCAAGAACAAGATCGCGCATCTGATCACGAAAAAGCTCGGCACCGGCAAGCGATACATAGGCTTTTGAATTCTGTTCTTGCAGCAGGCGTGCTTCGGCTTTTTTCACCGATGACATGACCGGCGTAATGCCATTGTCGTCTTTATAAACGCCAACACCAAGATCGATTTTTTCGGCGCGTTGATCGGCTTGAAATAGCTTGGACAGACCCAAAATCGGATCGGCTTTTGCAGGCTGGAATTTTTCAAACATGCTGGTTTCTCTAGCAACAGATGGCAATGGTTTTGTTTAAGGCAAATCTAGCG
>Ga0209136_1000018_pt1 | contig 120097 bp, 113 predicted proteins | sample SaaInl0LU_22_DNA_FD_184640 | JGI IMG/M metagenome (GOLD analysis project Ga0209136, IMG submission 184640) | Marine microbial communities from expanding oxygen minimum zones in the Saanich Inlet - ESP_90LU_22_DNA (SPAdes) (version 2) | ecosystem: Environmental > Aquatic > Marine > Intertidal... | reverse complement strand
TACAAATGGTCGTACATTCGACTTGCCGTGCTCAATCTTAGGTGGCAGAATCATTGAGGTTTCAGGCCAACGCGGTGGCAAATTCTCTTCCCGAGCGCGCCATTCTCCATTCTGACACCCGCAGAAAATAACGCGTTTCGGCCTGTTCGCTTCATCGCGGGCGTACAACCTTCTCCATCCAAGCTGCTAAAACATCCAGCTTGTATCCATCGCCATAGCTTTGACCTACTCCAGCTGTCTGCCAGCCCCCAATTTGATCGATTATGTCACTCGGGCATTCTACTGCCCGCAACCTGTCTCGCAAACTATGTCTGAACGAATGCACAACACAGCCATCAGGCACATATGCTTTTAGCCACTTGTTTAATGCACTGCTGGCATAATTGGCTTTGTTGTTTTCTAGAGTGCAATAGCGCGGAAAAAGCAGTGGGCCTTCTGCCTCATCTAAAGCCCTTTTTAAACCCCACAGAGCCGCGCCAACTAGGGGTACATCACGCTTGCTAGTTGATGTTTTTAAGCGCCTCCAAGGATGCTCTGAGAGCCGCAAAAACGGTATCTCAACATCAAGGCTCAGATCATCCTTTTGAAGGCCTATTACCTCTGCGAGCCGCATTCCACTATCTGATATCGTGGCAACAATCCAGCGCATATCATCGTCGATCTCGCCACATAGTGTTTGTATGTTGAAGATGTTTTCAGTTGGAATTGGGCACCGCTTCCTTGGCGCCTTACCGCCTCCAAGGTTCATATTCGCAAATGGATTGGTTGTCATGATGCCGTGCTCCCGAGCGCTAAAATTCCATATCGCTCTGACGCGTGCAAAATGACGTTTGACTGTAGCTTGAGAGACGCCTCTGGCGACCAGTGTGTCTCTAAACCGGAGCGCATCATTTCGTGAGTATGCTGATAACGTTTTATCGCCAACCAAACTAACAACACTTTTTATGACAGTGTTTGTGGCTTGGCATAATCTGAAATCCAGATCCTTCCCGCCATCTTTCAGATAAAGCTGCATTGCTTCTGTTAGCAATGGCTCGTGCTGCTGCCCTGATGTCAGGTGATAAAAAGCGGAGGCAGACGTGTTTGGGATATCGAAAAGTAAAGCCTGCCATTCACGCTCGAGTGAAGCAACAATGGAACTGGACAGCCTAACCGCGTCAGCCCGGTTAGTTGTTCGAAGCGACCGCTGGAGAATTGATCGTCCATATTTTGGGATAAGCGGCTTTGGGATGCGCTTCTGAAGATAGTAAATACCGCGTTTACGGTATAGGTAAGGTGCAGATACCTTCGTCATAATGTACGACCATTTGTACGCCCGCGATGAAGCGAACAGGCCGAAACGCGTTATTTTCTGCGGGTGTCAGAATGGAGAATGGCGCGCTCGGGAAGATTCGAACTCCCGACCCCTAGATTCGTAGTCTAGTGCTCTATCCAGCTGAGCTACGAGCGCGTCTTTGGCCTTTGGTCATTCACCAGCTTGCTTTGCGGCTTTGACGGTGAATGCCAACCAATTCGCCGCAACATAGGTCAAGCCCGAAGCGCTTGCAAGTGAATATTCACGCGATTTTACCGACTTTTTTATTGGTCATTCTGATTGGTCTTTTTGCATGACCTGAATTCGGCGTGAAAAAAATACCGCATCAGGCATGTGCTTTGGCTTTACAGCTTTTGCGGCAAACCGATATGATGGCGCCCATATCAGGCCTTTGGGTCTTCGTCTTTTGGTCAAGGGTGGGTAACATGACAGAACAGCGTATCAAATCATTTCCGGTTTCATGGGAAGAATTACACCGCACCTCAAAGGCTTTGGCTTGGCGGCTGCTTGAGCTTGGCCCGTTTGAAGGATTGATCGCTGTTACCCGCGGCGGGCTTGTGCCAGCGGCGATTGTTGCGCGTGAATTAGAAATCCGGCTCATTGATACCGCCTGTATTTCATCCTATGCCGGAAATGAACGTGGCAAGCTTGATGTTCTGAAACCGTCTCCTTTGGCAGGCGATGGCAGCGGCTGGTTGATTGTTGATGATCTTGTCGATACGGGCGAAACCGCCAAGGCGCTAAAGCTGATGATGCCAAAGGCCCATCTGGCAACAGTCTATGCGAAACCGGCTGGCCGGCCGCTTGTTGATACATTTGTTACCGAAGTCTCGCAGGATACTTGGATTTTCTTTCCGTGGGATCTTGAACCACAGCCATCAACCCCGATTATTGGCCAACGCTAGGCTAAAGACTATTCGGTCAAAAAACGGCAGGCCAAAGGCCTATTTACGGGCTTTGCGGCGAGGCAACATCATGCCACATCATCTCGACTGTGTTGGACAGAGTTGGAAAAACGCGCACGGCAAATTGAATGCGGAATTCCGAGCCGTCACTGCTTGACCGGCTGAGCCGAAGCATGCCGCCTTGTGCCAGCGTCAGATCGCGTGAAATGGCAAGGCCAAGCCCGCCGCCACTGCCTTGTGTGCTTTTAAAGGGCGAAAATAGATTCGGCCATGCTGATCGCGGAATACCGGCCCCATTATCGCTAATATCCATAATCGCAAGATGACCGACCTGCCAGACTTCGACCCACATCATATTGGCACCCGCTGTTCCAGCATTGCGCGCCAGATTCAGCAAGATTCGCGACATCATATTACGATCAGCATGCATGATTCTTGGCCCCTGATAGCGCAGTTTTAACAATGACGCTGACTGAATTTCGGCAAGCAACTCTGGCAGTTCAAAATCACTGGGGATCGGGTCTGGGGTCTGGGCAAGATAATCAAGCATCGATTGGCATAGATCGACAGCCTGTTCCAGTGAACGCAAAACCAGCGGCGCTGATTTGCGGACATTTTCGTCTTTAGAGGATAGCAAGGCGTCACTAACAAGCGTTGCCGAGCTTAACACATTGCGAATGTCATGATTGATTTTGGCAACAGCCTCGCCAATATCGGCAAGCCGTTCACGCTGGGTTAGCTCGCGCACCATATTGCGTTGCAATGTTTCAATCGCTTGCGCAACGGTTTGCAATTCACCAAAGGATTCAAGGCTTTTCGGAATGGGCTGGATAATGGTTGGGTCATCCGAAATCAGCTTTAGAATTTTTAATAATTCGCGCAAAGGGCGCCGCTGAAACCGCAAATACAGCCATAAAACCAACAAGCTGGCCGGAAGGCTGACAATAAGGGAAATGATTATGATGGCTGGCCCATGGCGCAGGGTGTTGTGATAAATCATTGCCTGGCTAATGGTAAAGCCGATAATCTGGTTATCAATGACGCCAATCAATTCAATCGGGGCATGATGGTCAGCGACAAACATTTTCATTGTCGCGGCGAATTGTGAAAAACCCGTATTTTGATGAAGAAACAAATAGGGCACTGGATCGGTGGTTTCGATAAATTGATATAGTTGATGATCAGCATCGTCAGGATCAAACAGATGTATTGCTGTGTTTGCTATCAGCCTATTATCAACAATCCGAAATGCAATAAGGTCATAATTTGCCAGCCGTGAGAAATGCGCCGGATCATCGACAGCGTTGCCTGTCTTACTGAGCTTGATGAAATCAGCTGAAAGATTATTCCATTGGTGGCGGATAACCTGACTTCGATTTATCGACAGCAATAAAAGCAAAATCAGGGCAACAACGATAGAAGTCGCAGCAATGAAAAATATATAAGCCTTCGGTTTGCGGGGAATCAGCGCCAAAGAGTAAATACCTTTTGTTTCATTGATGGACGTTATTTGGTCGGTGCCATTGGGCCATTTGCCTTCAGTAAATTTCGAAGACGTTATGAAGCTTAAGCTTATTAGTGATTCTGACCAAATCTCATCGAAATTGGGTTTTTTTCTCATTCAAATGACACCAAATCCATGCAAAATATGTCAAAATCCGGTGATATGATTTATCGTGATGATGACGCACGCCAACCTTTGCTGATGAATTGTAAAATAGCGCGGCAGAATCATTACAGGCCTGATGCAAATATTATTGACAGATGCCGCCACGCGGCCTATACCCCGCACTCAGTAATTTTCTGCATTCACAGTCATAAAGGAGCGTTCAGATGAAACGCACCTATCAGCCTAGCGTATTGGTTCGCAAGCGCCGTCACGGTTTTCGTTCACGCATGGCCACCGTTGGTGGTCGTCGGGTCATTCAGGCTCGCCGTGCAAAGGGTCGTGCGCGCCTTTCAGCGTAACTATATTCACAAGGATACCTGTGTTTGGTGTCTGACATGAAAACCATACCGTCACGCGCCGGATTTCTCGCGGCGCGATCCAAGGGCGAAAAAGCCCTTGCCCGAGGTCTTGTGATCCAAGCCGTCACCCGCGATTCGGACGACTGGCGGATCGGGCTAACCGCTACCAAAAAAATTGGCAATGCCGTCACCCGTAACCGGGCACGACGGCGTATGCGCGCTTTGGCGCGTGATCATCTGTCACCAATGGCAAAAAATGGTATTGATTATGTGTTGATTGCCCGTCACGACACCGCGACGGCGAATTGGCAGGATATGGCCAACGGGTTGCAAAAAGCAATCCGCTATCTTCATCGCACCATCGCCACTGGCACGAAGCCAAATGCCAAGCCGACGGCAGATAGCCACGCAAAGGGCGGATCATGAGCCGGTTTGGCGGTTTTCCGCAAAAGGCCGCAGCCGGTTTCCTTCTTGGGTTGATTGCAACTTATCGTTTGTTCATATCGCCACTTTTGGGGGCAAATTGTCGGCATTTGCCAACATGCTCACAATATGCGAAAGATGCGGTAATCACACATGGCCCCTTGCATGGATCTTACTATGCGCTAAAACGTATTTTGCGCTGTCACCCTTGGGCCGAACCAAAGGTTGATCCGGTGCCACCATTCTTGAACAGGCAGAAAGCCGTTAAAAATATCAATGCCAAAAACCAAAGGTTAGGTGAATGACTCCCGAAAATCGTAATCTGATTCTGGCCGTTGCGCTGTCAATGGCTGTTTTGTTTGGCTGGCAGCTATTGGTCATTCAGCCCGAAATGGAAAAAGAACAGGCGCAACAGGCCCTGATCGCTGAACAGCAGGCGGCAACTGCCAAGACAAAGAATGCTGATGGCACGCCAGCAATCACCAGTACCGGTGATGTGACGAATGTGACGCCCGGCGTGGCGGGACAGGATGTGGTGTCAGCCGACACCGCCAAACGCGTCACCATTGATGCGCCATTGGTTCAAGGCTCGTTCTCGCTTCAAGGCGCACGGATAGATGATGTTGTTCTGACGAGCTATCGCGAGACATTGGATGCCGAATCGGATAATATTCACTTTTTGAAAAAGACCAGTTCACAAGCACCCTTTTTTGCCGAATTCGGCTGGGCCAGTTCGGATGCAGACCAGCCAATGCCATCAGCGCAAACCCTATGGGCAGCTGACCGCGATCTGTTATCACCATCAAGTCCGGTGACGCTGCGCTGGGATAATGGAAAAGGTCTGGTTTTCACCCGCAAAATTTCAATCAATAGTGATTATCTGATCACTTATGACGATTCGGTTGCCAGCAGCCTTGGCACTGCGATTACCATGTATCCTTTTGGTTTGGTGCGCCGCCAAGGAACGCCACCGACAAGCGGCATTTATATTTTGCACGAGGGTGCGCTTGGCGTTTTTGACGAAACCTTAACCGAAGAAGATTATTCTGATCTAAAAGATGCACCCGCCGGCGGCATTAAAATATCACCAGCCACTGCCGGTGGCTGGATTGGTATCACCGATAAATATTGGCTTGCCGCATTATTGCCATCACAGCAGGAAAAATTCACCTACAGCTTTCAATCATTACCTGGCAAGACCGATCGTTATCAGGTCGATTATATCGATAATGTTGGTTTGACCCTTGCCGCCGGTTCGGCAGTCAGCACACAAGGACGGCTTTTCGCCGGTGCCAAAAAAGTGGCTTTGCTGGATTATTATAAAGAAGAATTGGGTATCCCGAATTTCGATCTAGCGATTGATTTTGGGTGGTTCTATTTCCTGACCAAACCGTTTTTCTATGCCATTAACTGGCTGTTCCATCTGTTTGGTAATTTTGGCGTGGCGACACTTGCCTTTACCGTTGTTGTGAAGCTTGCCTTTTTCCCACTTGCCAATAAATCCTATCGTTCGATGGCAAAGATGCGGATTCTGACACCCAAACTGCAATCGCTTCGCGAACGGTTTGGTGATGACCGGATGAAGCTGAACCAAGAAATGATGACGCTTTATAAGGCTGAAAAGGTCAATCCAGCAGCAGGCTGTTTGCCTGTGCTATTGCAGATTCCGGTCTTTTTCGCCCTTTATAAGGTTTTGTTTGTGACCATCGAAATGCGGCATGCGCCGTTCTTTGGCTGGATCGCCGATTTGTCGGCACCTGATCCAACATCGATTTTCAATATCTTTGGGTTACTGCCATTTTCGGTCGATTTCCTGCCACCATTCCTGCAGCTTGGGGCATGGCCGATCATGATGGGCATTTCAATGTTCTTGCAAATGCGTTTGAATCCGGCGCCGCCTGACCCAATTCAGGCCAAGATTTTCCAGTTCATGCCACTCTTCTTTACCTTCCTTCTTGCCACATTCCCGGCTGGTTTGGTGATTTACTGGACATGGAACAACCTTCTTTCAATGGCGCAGCAATGGTACATCATGAAACAAGTGGCGAAGAGCAGCTAGCCATCACAAATGAAGCTGGTCGGCTGCTGTTTGCCGGCCAGTGTGATTTTATCGCTGCCGCCAATAATATGAAGGCATTGCCACCGGTTACTTTGCCGGAAATCTGCTTTGCTGGCCGATCGAATGTTGGCAAATCCTCACTGGTTAATGGTTTAACCGGACGGCGTATGCTGGCGCGAACATCGCAAACACCAGGCCGGACGCGGCAATTGATTTTTTTCAATCTTGCCGATCGCCTGCAATTGGTTGATTTACCCGGCTATGGCTATGCCTCAGCGCCGAAAACCGACATCAAGGCTTGGACCAACCTGACTCGCAAATATCTTGCCGGCCGCCCGTCCTTGCAGCGGGTGTTTTTGCTGATTGATAGCCGGCGCGGTGTTGGCCCAGCCGATCATGATATCATGGCACTTCTTGATGAGACGGCAGTGTCATGGGCGGTGGTGATGACCAAAGCCGATAAGCAAAAAGCTGAATCCTTGGCAAAAATATGCAAGGAAACCAAAACAAAGATCAGCAAATATGTTGCCGCCTATCCCGAATTATTCATCACCTCATCTGAAGATGGAACCGGCATTGAGGCGCTGCGGGCGCATTTGTCGGGATTTGCCCTGCCGAAGGCCGATCGAACAGCCCCATAAAGCGGGAAACGCGATTTAACGCCGGAAACCGAATTAAATTGCGCCAAGCTATTGCGCTCTTGGCCGTATTGCCGATAATCAGCCCGATAAATATGCGCAAGGCCTTTGGCAAGCGTGCTCTTTTTTTCTGAAAATCCGGCCTGATATGGCCCTTGCTGTAAAGGCGATAAAGATGGAAAACTCAGCTGACCAGATGCAGGTTGATCTGCTGGCCAAAACCGGAATGCTTATCGAGGCGTTGCCATTTATGCGCCGCTATTCTGGCAAAACCATCCTGATTAAATTTGGCGGCCATGCAATGGGCAAGGCTGATTATGTGAATGCCTTTGCAGCGGATATTGCCTTGCTGGATCAGGTTGGCGCACGGCCGGTTGTCGTGCATGGCGGCGGGCCACAAATTGGCGAGATGCTGAAAAAATTGCAAATCGAATCAAGCTTTGTTGATGGTCTGCGGGTCACCGATGAGGCAACGATTTCGGTTGTTGAAATGGTTCTTGCTGGCGGTATTAACAAGGCGCTTGTCGCTGCAATTGCCGGTGCCGGAGGGCGCGCAGTTGGCGTGTCTGGCAAAGATGGCGGGCTGATCACCGCGCGCAAATTAATGGCCGTGGCAAAAGCCAGCGACAGTGCGATTCAGCAAGCGGTTGATCTTGGGTTTGTTGGCGAGCCATCACATGTTGATGTGACGGTATTGAACGCGTTGATGCAGCATCATTTGATTCCGGTTGTGGCACCAGTTGGCAGCGGCGAAGATGGCAAAACCTATAATATTAATGCCGATACCGCAGCCGGGGCCATTGCCGCGTCATTGAATGCAACGCGTATGTTAATGCTTACCGATGTGACGGGGGTTTTGGACAAAGACGGCAAATTGATTAGCAGCCTGACCATTAGCCAAGCCGAAGCCCTGATCCATGACGGCACGGTTTCTGGCGGCATGATTCCAAAAGTTAAAACCTGTATTGATGCTGTTCAAGGCGGCGCTGAAGGCGCGGTTATCATGGATGGCCGCGCACCGCATGCGCTTCTTGTTGAATTATTCACCGAACATGGCATGGGAACCATGATCACCGCCGATTAATCCATTTTTGATTAGGAAGAATGATAACCGCCATGACCGCTGCTTTTCCAACGCAATCAATCGGTGACTGGATTTTCGATCTTGATAACACCATCTATCCAGCCAAAACAAATCTGTTTCGCCGTGTATCGGTTCGGATTACCGAATTTGTTGCGGCGCATTATAATGTTCCTGATGATGATGCGCGGGTGATTCAAAAGGATTTGTTTCACCGCTATGGAACAACCATGCGCGGCATGATGAGCGAAGAAAATATTCAGCCCAAAGTTTATCTCGATTATGTTCATGATATTGATGTCAGTGATCTTGGCCATGACCGCGAGCTTGATTCAATGTTAACCTCCTTGCCCGGGCGCAAACATATTTTTACCAACGGCACCGTACCACATGCGGAAAATATTCTGTCGGCCTATGGTGTTCGTCATCATTTTGACCAGATTTTTGATATTGTCGCAGCCGATTATATTCCCAAGCCAGATCAATATGCCTTTGATTGTTTTTTAAAGCAGACCGGTATCGACCCGAATGGCGCGGTGATGATCGAAGATATGGCAGCCAATCTAAAGCCCGCAGCGGCGCTTGGCATGCGTACGGTTTGGCTGGCAAGTGATATCGAATGGGCAAATCGAGGCTCGGATGAACCTTATGTGCATTTTAAAGCCGATGACCTAAAGGGGTTTTTGCGCTCGCTTGCCCTTGCAGGGTGATCAATATAAGAGACTTAAGTGACGGCATCATGGACGCATGGGCCGGTAAAAGCTATAACGACAAGGGCGGGCAATTGGCTTGTCAAATATAAGGAGAAAAAGCATGGATCTGGCGCAACTTGAAACCGAAATCAACGCCGCATGGGACAATCGTGATGCGGTAAATGCCTCGACCAAAGGGGCGGTTCGTGACGCTGTTGCAACTGCGCTTGCTTTGCTTGATTCGGGAACAGCGCGTGTCGCAGAACCGACTGGCGATCACCAATGGACGGTGAATCAATGGCTGAAAAAGGCGGTGCTTTTATCATTTCGTCTGAATGATATGCAAACCATCCCAAGCGGAACCATCTATGAAGGTGCGGGCGAGTCTGTCTGGTGGGATAAGGTACCACCAAAATTTAGCGGCTGGGATGAAGCGCGTTTCCGCGAAGCCGGTTTCCGCGCCGTACCGGGCTGTATTGTTCGCCATTCTGCCTTTATTGCGCCAAATGCCGTCTTGATGCCAAGCTTTGTGAATCTTGGCGCCTATGTCGGCAGCGGAACGATGGTTGATACTTGGGCAACAGTTGGATCATGCGCGCAGATTGGCAAGAATGTGCATCTATCAGGCGGCGCTGGCATTGGCGGGGTTTTGGAACCATTGCAGGCAGGGCCGGTCATCATTGAGGATGATTGTTTTATCGGTGCACGCTCGGAAGTTGTTGAAGGTGTCGTTGTCGAAACCGGTGCGGTTTTGTCGATGGGTGTGTTTATTGGCGCCTCGACCAAGATTGTCGATCGGGTAACGGGTGAAGTGCATATTGGCCGCGTACCAGCCTATTCAGTTGTTGTGCCTGGTAGCCTTCCTGGCAAGCCATTGGCCGATGGGTCACCTGGCCCGTCGCTTTATTGCGCCGTAATTATCAAGAAAGTTGATGAAAAGACCCGTGCGAAAACATCTGTGAATGATCTTTTGAGAGATTAAAACCATGCCATCCTATGCGGTTCAACTTGCGCAAAGACTTGTGCGCTGCCCATCGGTAACGCCCGTTGAAGGCGGTGCGCTTGATCTGTTGCAGGATGAACTCACCAAGCTTGGTTTTGACTGTACAAGATTGCCATTTGGCACTGGGGCAAAACGCATTGATAATTTGTTTGCCCGCCGCGGGAAAAGTGGGCCTCATTTTGCCTTTGCTGGTCATACTGATGTTGTGCCGGTTGGTGATGCCTCGCACTGGCAGCATGACCCATTTGGCGGCACGCTTGTTGATGGCAAATTATATGGTCGTGGCACGGCCGATATGAAAGGCGGCATCGCCGCTTTTGTTGCCGCCGTAACAGCCCTTGACGGCGCCGGTGATGCAGGATCGATCAGCTTTATCATTACGGGTGACGAAGAAGGTGATGCTGATTTTGGCACGGTTAAGATGGTTGAATGGTTACAGGCGAATGATCAGGTGCCAGATGTGTGCGTTGTTGGCGAGCCAACCAATCCATCACGCCTTGGCGATGTGATTAAAAACGGCCGTCGTGGCAGCTTGTCCTGCCAGTTACGCGTTGACGGGGTGCAAGGCCATGTTGCCTATCCGCATTTGGCCAATAACCCGATTACCCGCTTGATCGCAATGTTGGCACCGGTGAATGGCACCGCACTTGATGGCGGCAATGATTATTTTGACCCATCAACGGCGAATGTGACCAGCATCGATACGGGCAATGAGGCTGGCAATATCATTCCCGCATCAGTGTCAGCCAAATTCAATATCCGTTTTAATACCGAGCATAAATCAGATGATTTAATTGGCTGGTTGGAAGAACATTTCAACCGTGTTGGTGGCGAATGGACGGCGACATGGCGTGCCTCGGCCCAGCCTTTTGTAACGCCAGTCGGCAGCTTTACCGAATTGATGCAAACAGCAATTGAAACGGTCACCGGACAAAGGCCAATTCTGTCGACAAGTGGCGGCACATCGGATGCGCGCTTTATCACAAATATCTGTCCGGTTGCCGAATTTGGCCTTGTTGGTCAAACCATGCATCAGGTCGATGAGCATGTTGACGCAGCTGACATCGACCAGCTGGCGAAAATCTATCATGAAATGCTGGTTCGGTTTTTTAAGGGTGAATCTTAAATGGCATCATTGCCCAATCTATCACCATCAAGTTTGCTTTCACTGGTTCGGGTGACACTGCTTGTCATGCTTGGCCGAAGGCCAGCGATTGGCAGCTATGACACAACGCCAGCGGGGGTTTGGCAGGCCATTGCGGCATCGATTGTCTTTACGCTTTTAGTCACAATTTATCCGGGGCTTGAGGCGACCCCAAGCCTGTTTTTTGCAGCGTTGCTTTTACAATTAGTTGGCGTTGTCCTGCTGGTGCTTTTGATCAATCTGTTGTTAAAAGCGCTTGGCAGACCGGATAAATTATTACCTTTTATCGTGCCATTTTTATGGATTGAAAATCTGCAACAGCTTCTTGGTGGCATCGTTCAAAGCCTAACAGTGATAACGGGCGATCAAACGCTGATGATTTCAATTTTGCCGGTTGCGGTCTGGACCTGCTATTGGCTGTGGCGCGTTGGCCGCGATATTGTCGGCAAGGGGGGCTTGGTGGCGGCAGGTTTCATCGCCATGTCATTCATGATCGATGTCAGCCTTCTTTATATGCTTCAGTCGCGACTGCCAGCCATCGGCGGATAATCAACGCCAACAAGATACAGGCCTTCGGGCGGGGCGGTCGGGCCAGCGGCGCTGCGGTCACAGGCGGCAAGCGCGGTTTTCACATCATCGGCGTGCCATTTACCCGTGCCGACAAGTGCCAGCGTTCCGGTAATATTGCGCACTTGGTGATGCAGGAATGAACGCGCCTCGGCATGAATGTGAATTTCATCGCCAACCATTTCGACATCCAAACGATCAAGCGTCCGCAATGGTGATTCAGCCTGACATTGGCTTGCCCGAAAGCTGGTGAAATCATGTCGCCCAATAAGATGTTTGGCAGCGCTTGCCATCACCACGGGATCAAGCGGATGTTTATGATGCCATACCCGTCCGGCATCAAGCGCTGGCGGTTGGCGACGCGGCAAAATCCGGTATAGATAGCGCCTGCCAATGGCGCTGAAGCGGGCATGAAATTCAGCTGGCACCTCAACCGCATTTCGAATGCTAATCGGCATTCTGGCAAGATGCGCGTTCAGCGCCTCCATCACCCTGTTTGCGGTGAATTTATCGGGAACGTCAAGATGCGCTGCCTGCGCGGTGGCATGAACCCCCGAATCCGTGCGCCCTGCCCCTGCAACGGCAACCGGTGTCAGTAAAAAAGCCGAAGCGGCATCTTCAATCCGGGCCTGAACCGAATCGGCATTATCCTGACGCTGCCACCCTGAAAAGGGGCCGCCATCATATTCAATGGTGATCAGAATCCGCCGTGTCATGTGTTTTCTTGGCTGGTGTCAGGATGCAAAAACGCACCAATCGCCAGCGCTGCCCCGTTCAGAAAATCACTTGCCAGCATGCTGGTTTTCCCCGCTGGTTGTACTGTTGTGATCTTCAGCGCATCTTGCCCACAAGCAATCATCATGCCGCCATCAGCCGTCTTGCCAAGAAAGCTGCCAGCCGCTGCGGTCCTCTGCGCTGCTGGCATCGCCATAGGGCTTGCGTCTAAAATGCGCAATCGCCCTTTTGGCCCAAAGCACCATGCGCCAGGATAGGGCGCAAAGGCACGGATATGACAATCAAGAATATCGGCAGGCTGCTGCCAATCAATCATCGCCTCGGCCGAGCTGATTTTGGCAGCATAGACAATACCGTCATCAGCCTGTGGTATCGGTGATGCCAAGCTGTCCGGCGCGCCGTCGATCACCGCACCGAGACAGACCGCAGTCAGATCGGCCAACCGGTCATGCAGGCTTGCGGCATTATCATGCTTGCTGATCGCTGTCTGGCAAACGCCAACAACTGGGCCGGTATCAAGTCCGGTTTCCATGATCATTGCCGAAATGCCGGTTTCGCTGTCGCCAGCTTGGATGGCGCGCTGGATCGGGGCGGCACCACGCCACCGTGGCAATAAAGACGCATGCCCGTTCAAACAGCCAAGCCGCGGTATGGTCAAAATGGCCGCTGGCAGTAACAGGCCATAGGCGACAACAACGAATAGATCGGCATCATGGCTTGCAAGCTGCGCCTCAATTTCGGCAGATTTTAAATTGTCGGGGGTAAAAACCGGCAGGCCAGCAGCATCGGCATAGGTGGCAATTGGTACAGGCGTCGTTTTCATGCCACGGCCAGATTTTTTCGCAGGCTGACTATAAACAGCGCAAACATCATGTGTTTTGACAAGATGATCAAGCGTCGGAATGGCAAAGGCAGGGCTGCCCATAAAGACAATACGCTGTTTTGCGCCTTTAGCCGGTTTTTTATCGGCCATTTTAGCGTCTGCCATTTTAGCGTCTGCCATTTTAGCGTCTGAATGCGAGGCGGTCATGCATGACCTCCGGTTAGTTGCGCGATGTCGTTTGACGCATTTCCTTCATTACCCGACGCAAAATCATATCACGTTTCAAACGGGAAATATGGTCGATAAACAGCACACCATTCAAATGATCAATCTCGTGCTGAACACAGGCCGCCAACAGCCCATTGGCAACAAGTGACTGCGTCTCGCCAGCCTCGTCAAGATAGCGCACTTCAACTTCGGCTGGCCGTTCAACATCGGCCGTTTGGTCGGGAATGGAAAGACAGCCTTCTTCCAAGATGGCGCGGGCGTCTGATTCGCGGATAATTTCGGGATTGATCATTTTGAATAATTCGGGCGCATCATCCTTACCACAATCCATAACGATCACACGCTGGCCAATATTGACCTGCGGCGCGGCAAGACCAATGCCCGGCGCGTCATACATGGTTGCCGCCATATCGTCCAGAAGCTGGCGAATGCCATCGGTGATTTCGGTCACTGGCTTTGCCGTTTCCCGTAAAATCGGATCTGGCACTTTGATAATTGGTATAAGCTTGGCAGTGGCTGGCATAAGCAAAATTCCTAAATGTGACTTTGGCCAATAGAAACAGGCAGCACCAAATATTGAAGCGCTGTTTCATACCAGTTTGGTCAGTTTCGGTTTTCATGGATTAGAAGATGGTGTCGTTGCAGTCAAGTTGCTAGCATGTCAAACTTGGCATTGGGGAAAAGCCAGACCATTTTTGAAACGGCTTTACGGGTGATGACTATGACTGGCGTGGAACTTATTTTGATCGCAGGCTTGCTTGGCATGATGGGGCTTGGCATGTTGTTTTTGCGGCGGGGGAAAATGCCGGAAAATGGCCAAGATTTTGCCGAATTGCGTGGCCAGCTTGCCCAGATGGCAAGCCAGTCAAATGAATTGCAGCGGCTGATTGCCGATCAGATGGCGCAAAGTGAAGGCCGCCTTGGCAACCGGCTTGAACAATCGCTTCGTGACCAGAATGACCGCACGACCAAATCATTAACCGGCATGGCCGAAAAGCTGGCGGTCATCACCGAGGCGAACACCCATATATCGGCGCTAACCAATCAGGTAACGCAGCTTCAAAATATTTTATCCAACAAACAGGCGCGCGGCAGTTTTGGCGAGGTGCAGTTGGAAAATCTGGTACGTGATGCGCTTCCAGAAAATGCGTTCGATTTTCAGGCAACGCTTGGCAATGGTCGGCGCGTCGATTGTTTGCTTCGCCTGCCGAATCCACCCGGGCCAATCGCCATTGATTCGAAATTTCCGCTTGAGGCCTATCGCCGCTTAACCAGCGCGGCGAATGAGGCCGAACGTGACGCTGCAAAGCGGTTGCTTGAAACCGATGTGAAAAAACATATTCAGGATATTGCTGAAAAATACATTATCCCGGGTGAAACCGCTGAAAGCGCCATTTTGTTTTTACCGTCCGAATCGGTTTATGCCGAAATCAATATCCAATTGCCAAAGCTGGTCGAGGCTAGCCGCAAGGCGCGTGTCTATATGGCGGGCCCAGATAATCTGATGCTATTGCTGCATACGGTACGGGCCATTTTGCGTGACGCCCGCATGCATGAGGCGGCCGGTCTGATCCAAACGCAGGTAGATCTGATGATGAAGGATGTGCATCGTCTTGAGGATCGTGTTGCCAAATTGGCAACGCATTTTTCGCAAGCCGAAAGGGATATTTCGGACATCCAGACATCAACTGGCAAGATTATTTCACGCGGCAATAAAATTGATGAAATCGACGTTCTTGATAGTGACGAGGCAACACCAGCAGTCCCAAAAACTGATTTGATAAGTTAGGTGCGGGCTTGGTTGCACGGGTGTGACGATGTGGTGTGGTTACGAGACTCGATTATATGGGACGTGACAATACGGGCTAAAATTCCAGCTTGGCACGCGCTTTTAATGCCTGTGCCAGCGTGCCATCATCAAGATAATCCAACTCGCCACCAACCGGCATTCCATGCGCCAATCTGGTGATATCCAGCGACAAATTAGCCAGTTTTTCGCCGATATAATGCGCCGTGGTTTGCCCATCAACTGTGGCTGATAGCGCCAGAATAATTTCGGCAGTATCGGCATGTCCGGCGCGGCGCACCAGCCGGTCAATATGCAAATCTTCAGGCCCGCGCCCGTCAAGCGCGCTTAGCGTGCCGCCAAGAACATGATACAATCCGCGATAAACCGACGCCCGCTCCATCGCCCATAAATCGCCAACATCCTCAACAACACAAATGCGGCTTCGGTCACGACGGCTATCGGCGCAGATGCTGCAATGATCGGTGATATCAAGATTGCCACATTCAACACAGGCGCGAACATTGCTGGCAACATCATGCAGCTCTTCGGCAAGTGGAAGCATAAGACGATCACGGTTTTTCAGTAAAAACAAAACAGCCCGTCGCGCCGATCTTGGCCCAAGCCCCGGAAGGCGACCAAGCCTGCGGATCAGATTTTCAAGCGAATTATGCATTTCAGAACGGCAGATTCATGCCAGGTGGCAAAGGCAGCCCGCCAGTAATATCTTTCAGCAGACGGGCTTTTTCACCCGCCGCCTCATCAAGCGCGTTATTCGTGGCAAGGCAGATCATGTCTTCCAGCATATCAACATCATCCGGAGCCAATATTGCCGGATCCAGCTTTAGCCGAACCAGCTTGCCATCACCACTCACCGTTGCGCTGACAGCACCGCCACCAACCATTGCGGTAAATTCCATGACGGCAAGATCGGCTTGCATATTTTCCATCCGGCCTTGCATTTCCTGCACTTTTTTCATCATGCCAGCCATATTGCGCATCATCCCGACATCTCCTCATCATCACTATTTTGTCCAGCCTCCAAAAGCCCGTTATCATCTGGCAGCGTTACTGCCGCATCCGTGGTTTCGGGATTTTTGATTTCATCGATGCTGGCACCGGGAAAAATATCAAGAATCTGCGCCACTAAAGGCTCGCTGGCAATTGTGTCGCGCAGCTTGTCATCGGCATCACGCTGTTCTTCGGCAAGGGTTTGCGCACCGCCAGACTCGGACAGAGACACCAGCCAGCGCTGGCCCGTCCATTGGCTGAGATATCGGGCAATATCACCCGCCAGCTGATCAGGCGCAGCGCCAACAAGACCGATTTGCAAATTGCCTGGTTTCAATGATACCAGCTTCACATGATTGCGGATTCGCGCTGCCAACAACATCTCGCCATTGGTTTCGGCAAGAGCAACAATCTCGCCAAGCGAGTTTGGCATATTTACGCTTGTTTCGATTGCTGCTGCCTCAACGGGCGCTGCCGGTGCCGATGATATAGGTGCCGATGATATAGGTGCCGATGATGCAGGCGCTGCTGGCGCCGGTGATGCGCTTGTTGCCGGTGACGGGCTGGTCTTTGGCAATTTCTGCATCAATTCGCCTGGCGTTGGCATATGCGCTGTATGCGCCAGCCGAATGATCAGCATCTCGCAAGCCGCCGCCGGATTGGGTGCCTTGCCAAGCTCGCCATGCCCTTTAAGCAATAGCTGCCATGCCCGTCCAAGACGGGCAATGCCTGATCCGGCAAGACCGGCAATCATTTCGCGTTCGCTTTCGATCAAGGCGTCATCGCTGCCACCTGCGGCCTGCATGCTGGCAAGATGGATCAAATCCAAAAGATCGGTGACCAGCATTTCCGGCTCGGCGCCACGGCTATAGGCAGCGTGAAAAGCGGCAAGCGCAGAACTGGCATCACCAGCCAGCGCGGCAGTCAGGACGGTTTGTGATTCGCGCCGTCCGGGTCGACCAAGCATATCAGCAACCATGTCATTGGTCAGCTTGTCAGCTGTCATTGCCGCGGCTTGATCAAGCAAGGATAGCGCGTCACGAACCGAGCCTTCGGCAGCGCGCGCAATTGCAGCAAGCGCATCTTCATCCGCTGCAATCGATTCGCGTTGGCAGATCATGCCAAGATGTTCGGCCAGCATTGCCGCAGGCACACGGCGCAAATCATAGCGCTGGCAGCGCGATAGAATCGTGACCGGCACTTTTCTGATTTCGGTTGTGGCAAAGATGAATTTTACCGCGTCAGGCGGTTCTTCCAAGGTTTTCAAAAGCGCGTTAAACGCGCTTTTCGACATCATATGCACCTCATCAATGATATAGATTTTATAGCGTGCTGAAACTGGCCGATAGCCAACGCCTTCAATAATTTCACGCGCATCATCAACACCCGTATGGCTAGCAGCGTCAATTTCCAGAACATCAACATGGCGTCCGGCCGCAATGGATTTGCATGGTTCACACTGACCACATGGTTCAAGCGTGGCGTCGCCATTCCCATCCGCACCAATACAGTTCAGCCCCTTGGCAAGAAGGCGGGCTGTTGAGGTTTTGCCAATGCCGCGAACACCGGTTAGCACAAAAGCATGCGCAAGCCTGCCAAGTGACAGGGCATTGCCAAGCGTGCGAACAAGCGCATCCTGACCAATCAGTTCGGAAAAAGTATCGGGACGATATTTGCGGGCCAATACGCGATAGGCTGGCTTGGCGGTGTCAGTCATCGGCTGGTAAACACCTATCTCTTGCTCATGGCCACGCGAATATTTGTGACCGGTCGGATCAGTCGCAATTGGCGTTATCAAGCTGGCGTCATATTCAGCTGCGCCGAATCCCGAAAAAGGGAAAAACCATTGCGGCCGTGCCAGGCGAGATATGCCAAACGCCAAAAGTCAGTGGAAGACTGGATGACCCGTATACATCCTACCGCGGCTGCTTCCTTTCGGACCTGACCGAATTAGCAGGGGCAACGTCCGCCCAGCCTTCCTGCCTATCTGTATGAAACAAAGCAGCGGTTTCGACAAGTTTTTTATGGCCAAAGGCAGGGTTATTACGGCAATAAATGCTGATTTCGGGCTTGCGGTTATGACCGTGCTGGGCTTGCCGGATAGGTACCAAGAACATGGACTTCGTCTTTGCTGCAATAGAAGCGCAATTCTTCCATCGCGTGCTGCATTGCCGGATCATCAATATGTGCCTGAACATCCATATAGAATTGGGCCTGCTCGGCAACACCCGCGCGAATATAGGATTCAAGCTTGGTTAGATTGATCCCGTTCGTTGCAAATCCGCCCAATGCCTTATAAAGCGCGGCTGGCACGCTTCGCAATTGAAAGACCAGCGTTGTTATCATATCGCTGCCAGAGGCTGGAACCGATGGCGTTGCCGACATGAGCAAAAAACGCGTGGTGTTATGTTCATCATCTTCAGCCGATTCAAACAGGATGTCGAGATCATAGATTTCAGATGCCAAGCGCGATGCAATGGCACCGATTTTCGGATCACCAGCGGCGGCAACGTCCTTGGCCGCGCCTGCGGTATCGGGATGCATGACGGGGGTTAGGCCAAGCGCGCGAACACGGTTGCGGCATTGCGCAAGCCCCTGTGCATGACTGTGAACATGGGTCAATTGATCAAGCTTGGCACCGCGCGGCGCCATGATGTGATGATTGACCCGGTGAAAATGCTCACCAATGATATAAAGTCCGGATGATGGCAATAGATGATGGATATCAGCAACGCGTCCGGCAATAGAATTTTCGACCGGCACCATTGCAAGGCTGGCGCGTCCATCTTGGACTTCGGTCAGCATATCCTCAAACGACGCACAGGCAACAGGCGCCATATCTGGCTTTACGGCCTGACATGCCATATGCGAATAGGCACCGGGGACGCCTTGAAAGGCGATTTTGTTCACTGCATCTGACATCGAATTTCCTCTGGCTCAACGGGCTTACATCAAGATCTGATCATCCCTGCCGTCATCAAGACCGGCCCGAAGCGCCGTTTTTACGAGGGTGACGCTGTGCTGTCAATCTTTGTGGCGCGCTGAGGCAAAGCGCTGGCGGGCAGCTTCAAGATCTCCAGCTGTATCAATACCGCCCGGTGCCGTATCAATTTTGCCAATGGCAATTGTCATTCCGGCCTCAAGCGCACGAAGCTGTTCCAGCTTTTCAGCCTGTTCTAATGGTGACGGTGGCAAGGCAACAAACCGAGCAAGCGCATCGCGGCGCCAGCCATAAACGCCAATATGGTGAAATAATGCCGTCGTGCCGGTGGGAATGGCGGCGCGGCTGAAATAAAGCGCGGTGCCAAAATCGGCGTCTTGCCAGCTGACAACGGCTTTGACCACTTGCGGCATTGCGGCTTCTTCTGCGCTGGCTGGGGTTACCAACGTTGCCAGATCAGTTTCGCCACGATCAAGCGTCGCGCCAAGCAAATGCGGAATTTCGGGCGACAAATCGGGAAGGTCACCCTGTAGATTCAAAATCTGCGTAAAATGCCTGTTGGGATCAATCGTTTCGATGGCTTCAAAAACCCGATCGGATCCAGATGGGTGATCGGTGCGTGTCATGACCGCCTTACCGCCAGCAGATATGATCACATCGGCAATGGCGCGATCATCTGTCGCAACATAGACCGGCGCCAAATCGGCCGCCATTGCGCGTTCCCAAACATGCTGAATCATAGCTTTTCCGCCGATTTCAGCAAGTGGCTTACCGGGCAAACGGCTTGCTGCGAGCCGTGCCGGAATAATGATGATTTTTGCGTCATTTTTTGCCATGATTTCGGCAATTCATCACATATTTCGGTTTTGCGCAAAGCAATTTATCGAAATAAGGTGACGAAGCATGAGATAGGGGGTTGAGGGGCGGCTCGATTTTCGCTAATTAACCACGCAATAGTTGGTTTTTCGACCGCATGATTTTCGACCACAGGCCTTGCCCATTCGGGCTGGTTCAAATTGGGAGCCCGGTTTCGGGAATGACGCATGGATGAATTGCGCTTGAATAAAGTGTTTGCAGGGTTTTTGTTTGCTGCCTTGTTGTTAATGGCGGGCGTCAAAATCGCTGATGTGATGGTGCCGCATCAAGAGCTTGCTGAAAATGCCTATGTTATCGAGGTTGCAGAAACCACCGAGACAGCCGCTGCTGCACCGGTTGATACCGGCCCTGAACCGATTCTGGCGCTTTTGGCTAGTGCCGATCTTGGCGCTGGCGAGAAATTGTCAAAGAAATGTTCGGCTTGCCATGTATTTGATGCTGGCGGCCAGAATAAAGTTGGGCCGGCATTGTGGAATGTTGTGAATCGGCCATTGGGCGCATCTGAAGGCTATGCCTATTCTGACGCGCTTGCCGGTTTTGGCGGCGCGTGGGACTATGCAGCGCTTAACGCATTTCTAGCCAAGCCAAAAGGCTATATCAGCGGCACAAAGATGAATTTCGCCGGATTGAAAAAGCCAGAAGACAGGGCGAATTTGATCGCATGGATGCGGGCCAAGGCTGATAGCCCTGCCGCATTGCCAAGCGCCGATGATATCGCAGCTGAAGGTGCCAACTAGCCCATCTGACATGACGCCCGAACTGACCGGATCTGCCGGTCAGTGCGCACCGGCTGATATGATTGCTTTTCTGGCCGGTTTGCCATTGGTAAGCCGGCCTGTCATTACCAAATGGTTCCGCCAAAATCCGGCGATTGAAACCAAACAGGATTCATCCCCCGTTACGATTGCCGACCAAAGCGTTGAACGCGATTTGCGCGCCGCCATTGCCGCGCGTTTCCCCGATGATATGATCATGGGTGAAGAATTTGCCAGCACCGGCAATCAAGATAGCGCCTATCGCTGGATCATTGATCCCATTGATGGCACCAAGGCCTTTATCAGTGGCAAACCTGCCTTTGGCACGCTGGTCGGGCTTTTACACCATAATCTGCCAATCGCCGGTCTTGTTGATATGCCGGTTTTTGGCGAAAGCTATATCGGCCTGAACGGGTTTTCTGGCCAGAGTCACGCAGAATTAAACGGCGCCGCCATTGCCCCTAGTGGGCAGAGCGAACTTGGCGCGGCCAGATTGGCAACAACATCGCCACGCGCTTTAAGCACCGAACGTCTGATTGATTTTGACCGGCTTGCCGATCAGGTAGCGGTCACAAATTACGGGGGTGATTGTCACAATTACGCCTTGCTTGCTGCTGGTCATATTGATCTGGTGATGGAAGACAGTCTTGCCGCGCATGACATGATGGCGGTTGTTGCCTTGATGTTGGCGGCAGGAGCCACCGTCAGTGATCTTGACGGCCAGCCAATCCAGCTTGGTCAATCAACCAGCATTCTTGCCGCAGCAACACCAAAATTGCATCAAGCGGCCTTGACATTAATATCGGCACGCGACTAGACGGCGGTTCATTATTTCCGCCCTGAATAACAAGGAATATCCCATGACGATAATCGGATTTTATGGCGGTTCAAAAATTGACGGATGGCGAACCAAGCTTGGCCGTCATCTTGATGATTTTACCCTTGTCGATCTGATGTCGCCTGAGGGCCAGCTTGCCGATATTGCGCTTGTTTGGGCGCCACCAGAAGGCCAGCTTGCAAAGATGCCGAATTTACAAGGCATCATCATGCAGGGTCAGGGTGTGGATTATATGATGCGCGATCAAACGGTACCGCGCGATGTTCCGCTGGTGCGGCTGGTCGATCCTGATATGTCGAATGCGCTTAGCCATTGGGCTATTTTGACGGCGCTGGATTTCTGGCGCGACGCTGCCTATTACCGTGATTGTCAAATCAGCAAAACATGGCAACCCATTGCGCAAAGACCGGCAAGCGGTGCGAAAATTGGCATCATGGGCGTTGGCGCAATTGGCGGCGTTATGGCACAGCGTTTTGCCGCACTTGGATTTGATGTGCGCGGCTGGGCACGAACCATGCGGCAGATTGACAATGTTGAAATCTTTGCCGGTGATGATGGCCTGGCGCCCTTTCTTGATGGGCTGAATATTCTGGTTTCGGTATTGCCACTAACACCTGCAACTACAGGCATCATGAACCACCAGCTTTTCAATCAGCTTGCCAAAGGCGCCTATATCATCAATGGCGGCCGTGGCCCGCAATTGGTCGAGGCAGATTTGCTTGACGCCATTGGCACTGGCCAGATTGCCGGTGCCGCTTTGGACGTATTTGCAACTGAACCTTTGCCAGCCGATCATGCCTTTTGGACGCACCCCAAAATCACCATCTGGCCGCATGTTGCCGCACAAACCAATCCAAACACCGCCGCCATGCAGGTGGCAGCGGCGATCACCGCCATCATGGCCGGGCGCGAACCCGAAAACAGAGTTGATTGGGCACGCGGCTATTAGGTTGTTTTAAAGGATTCGATAAAACCGTAAAGCGCGCGAAGGCCCATCGCCTCGCCGCCCTTTGGTCGACCCGGACGCGATGCCAAATTCCACGCCATCACATCAATATGCGCCCAATTGGCACTCTTACCAGCAAAGCGGCGCAAGAAAAGCGCGGCCGTAATAGCCCCGCCATATCCCGACAAACCAGTGCTGGATAAGGCCGCATAGCCCGCATCAAGATGCCGGTCATAATCATCAAATAAAGGCAATCGCCATAGCGGATCCTGCGCGGTGTCTGCGGCGGCTAAAATTGCCGCAGCGGTATTGTCGTGATTACAAAACAGGGCTGGCAATTCAGTTCCCAGCGCAACCCGTGCGGCGCCGGTAAGGGTGGCAAAATCAATCAGGAAATCAGGCGCATCTTCCAGCGCATAGGCAATTGCATCGGCAAGAACCAACCGGCCCTCGGCATCGGTATTGCCAACCTCGACCTTTAGGCCAGCGCGGGTATCGATGATATCAAGCGGGCGCATTGACCGGTCGGAAACGGCATTTTCCGCCGCCGCCACAAGAACACGAAGCTGAATATCAACTTGGCTAGCCATCAATGCCGTGGCAAGACCAAGAACCGTTGCCGCCCCGCCCATATCTTTTTTCATCATTTCCATCGCCTTTGATGGTTTCAGGTCAAGCCCGCCCGAATCAAAGGTGATGCCTTTGCCAATGAGAGTGATCTTCGGGCCTCTTTTGCCCCAGCGCAGATCCATCAGCCTTGGGCCAATTTCGGCAGCGCGGCCGACAATATTAATTGCCGGAAATTCGGTTTCCAAGGCAGATCCGCTATGCGTTTCCAGCTTGGCATCATGGGTTTTGGCCAAGGTCTCCATTGTCGTTTGCAGCGCTGCAGGTGTCATATGATTTGGCGGCTGGTTGATCAGATCACGGCAAAGATAAATGCCGCCCAACTGGCCAATCAAGCGGTCGCGCTGAATGCCGTCTGGCAGGGTCAGGTAATTGACAGCAGGCGCAGGGGCGCTTCGGTAGCTATGAAATTGATATTGCCCAAGCCCCCATCCAAGCGCGAGGCTTTCCATCAAACCAGCGTCAAGATCATCCGACGCGGCAGTAAATTGCCAATGGCCTTTTGGCAGGCTGGCCGCCAAGGCGGCGCCATCCCAAACGGCATGATCGCCAAAAATACCAATGGCAAAATCAATGCGCCCATCATTGGCGGCAAAATAGATCGATTTACCGGGTTTGGCGCGAAAGTTTTGTGCGGTGATCCAGCCTTGATGCGCATCGCTAGCCTTGGCTTGCCAGGTCGCAAAATCATCCGCCGTCATCAGGTGAATTTTGGTTCCGGCTGATCCGGTATCTTTCAGGCCAAAATTTTCGATCATTTTGTTAAATCCTTTTCAAATATCGCCATGCATTTGACCCGCTAAAACCACAGATCAAAATTGCCCAAATGCCGCCAAAGATGAACTATAGCGCGCCTTGCAGCCGGTACCAAACTAACAGATTAATCGCCAATGCCAACAGCTTTAGCCTTGCTGTGAACATGGTCAATCACCCACCAAAGGCTTAGGCCGCGAAGCGCAAGATAGCCAACAAAGCTGGCCATTAATCCGGTCAGACCGAAGGATAGATAAAAAATTGCTGCGGCAAAGCTGGCCGAGGCAATGACCATCGCATTACGCATCTGGGTGCCGCATGTCGCACCAACAAAAATACCATCCATCTGAAAGGCCAGAAAAGACGCCAGCGGAAGGCTGACAACCCAAAGCCAATAGGCATCGGCAAACGCAATCAAGGCTGGCTGGCTTGTCATTAATGACAGAATAAGCGGCTGGCCTGCCCAAAGTAAAAGCGATAATAGCAAGGCCATCATGCCGGCAAGGTAATTTGTCCGGCGAATCACAATGCGAAGCATGGTCGGATTTTTCCGGCCGATCGCCTCGCCAACAAGCGCCTCGGCAGCATGCGCAAACCCATCAATGGCAAAAGCAAGAAGGCCAAAAATCGACAGCATGATCTGACAAGTGGCCAGCGCCAGATCATCCATCTTTGCAGCTTCATTTAGCAAGAGAGCCTCACAGCCAATGAGCAGGATTGTGCGAATGAAAATGTCACGGCCAAGCGTGAAAAATTGACGGTAAGCCGCAAAATCAAGCCATAAAGGCAGGCGCGCACCGGCAAGCGGCCTAATCAATCGCCCAAGCTGACCTGGCCAGATGCGGGTGATCCGCCAGATCATGAAACCAAACCCGCCCCATTGCGCCGCCACCGAGGCCATGGCAACACCTTCGACACGCATGCCAAAGCCGGTAACAAGAACAACATCAAGAAGCAGATTTATGCCATTCACCAGAAACAGCAAAACCATGCCAAGCCGCATTTGCTGGCGCCCGTAAAGACCGCCAAGAAGAACCATATTGGCAAGCGCCGCCGGAACCGCAAATAGCCGGATACTGATATAATCGGTCATTAATTGTTCGGCCATATCACTTGCCGAAAACATGTAAAGCGCAACCGTGCTGACGAATGGCGACGCCAGAATGAATAACCCGCCAAGCCCGAAAGCAAGCGTAATGCCGCGAATCAATAAAAAGGCAATTTGATCATCATGACCAGTGCCATACATTTGCGCGACCAGACCTGTTGTTCCCATCCGTAAAAAGCCAAGCCCAAAATAGATGAAATTAAACACGATCATGCCAAGCCCGACACCGCCGATAAATACCGGATCATCAAGCCGCCCCATCATCGCCACATCAACCGCCCCGACAAGCGGGATGGTGACATTGGACAGCATGATCGGCCATGCCAGCTGCCAGATATGCCGCCATCGGGTATGATCTAAAGGACTGGTAGCGATTTGGGGTTTGCGCATGTCATATCCGTTTTATTGAGGTGGACTTGGCGGTGATGTCAGCACAAAAGCCGTCTGCCGCCAAGATGGGTCATGCGCCTGCCATAAGACCAGTGGCAAAATCACGAATAAATCAGGCAAGATATGAAATGCCAAATGAAAGCAAGACATAAACAAGGCGGTATATAGAGCCGTAACGCGCCGCGATCATAGCGCATCATTGATGCATCTTTGGCACATTATTCAATGATCCGCATTGCCTAACCCTTACGAAACTTGTTATGCCTTGCCTATGCTTTTTGCATTTGCGGCATAAGAGGAATACGGATTTTGCCCTTCTTTCATTCACGTCTGGCCCTATATGCCCTTATGGCAATCCTGTCAGTAGTGGTTTTGATTGGCCATCAGGCTTTACCGCCGATGGATCGTGACGAATCACGTTTCGCACAAGCCAGCAAACAGATGCAGCAAACCGGTGATTATGTCACGGTTCGGTTTCAAGATGAATTACGAGCGAAAAAACCGGCGGGTATTTACTGGCTGCAATCATCATTTGCCCGCATTTTGGGGCCTGATGCGATTGCTTCTTACCGTTTTGTAAATCTACTGGCGCTATTGGGCGCTGTTTTTGCGCTTTATCATATTGGCTTGCAGCTATATGACCCGCGATCGGCATTGGCGGGGGCAGCGCTGTTTTCGAGCGGGTTTCTTGTGCTTGGCGAAGTGCATCTTGCCAAAACCGACACGGTTTTAATGGCGTTGGCGCTTGTCCAGCAATGGGGTTTGATGCAGCTTTATCTGGCATGGCAGCATAATCAGCCACCACCGCGTCATAGCTGGTTATGGTTTTGGCTTGCGATGGCCGCAGGCATTTTGGTCAAAGGGCCGGTTCTGCCGGTTCTGGCCTTGCTTAGCGTGGCCGCGCTATGCCTGTGGCATCGGCAGGTTCGCTGGCTTGTTATGATCCGGTTCTGGCGCGGATTTGCGATTGTTCTGCTTTTATGTTTGCCATGGGCGCTGCTGGTATCAGCGGCAACGGATGGCGCCTTTCTGTCAACAGCAATATCGGGTGATTTGCTTGCCAAGGTCAAATCGGGACAGGAATCCCACGGTGCCTCGCCAGGTACATATGCGCTTGTTCTGGCTGTGTTGATCTGGCCAGCAACGCCGCTTTTAATATGGGCAGCCGGTCAGGTTAAAGCCTTTACCGGCCGCGCCGAAACACGGTTTTTGCTTGCTTGGATTGTGCCATTCTGGGTGATGATCGAGCTGATTCCAACCAAATTACCGCATTACCCTTTACCCGTTTTACCAGCGCTGATTTTACTATTGATTGGCGGGGTTGCCGTTCTTGCCAAACCGGCAGATGGCACGGCCAAATGGCGGTATTATCTTGGCATCAGCCTTCGGTATCTTGGCGTTGCGGTTGGGCTGGTGCTGGCGCTTGTGGTCATTTGGGGGGCAATGAGGTTTGGCGGTGAGACAAGCCGTCAGGCGCTTGGTTTCGCCTTTCTTGGTTTGCTTGCCGCGGGGTTGGCAGCATGGTTTGGCCATTTATGGATTCGCCAGGCCCTGTGGCGCCCCTTTTTTGGCATGATTGGCGCCGCGATGCTGTTTCATATGATTGTCTTTTCAGGGGTCTTTCCGGCCTTGTCGCGCCTTCATATTTCCAGTGCGATTGCTGCCAAGATCGGGTCATTTACCACCCCGCCAGCCGCGATTGCGACAAGCGGCTATCAAGAACCGTCGCTGGTATTCTTGCTTGGCCGCGACCTGTTGCTTCTTGATCCAAGAGAAGCAGCGCTGTTCTTGATTGAGGCACCGGGCGGGCTGGCGATAATCGAACAACGGCACCAAGCCGCTTTTCTTGACGCTGCCAGCCAGTTAAAACTTGGGCTTGCCGCACCGGTACAATTATCCGGATTTAACATATCAAAAGGTCACGATGTGGTTATTTTATTGTATCGTACCGAGATATTTGACGCGACTGTTAGCAAGGAGTAAAAGCAGAGACCTTTAACAGTCGATGTGATAGTTCCAGCAATGGCATCAAATCCAGCTTCAAAAACCACCAAATCAAAAGCCGCCAAAAAGGTCGTTTCCAAATCGGTGCGCGCAAACCGCAACGCTGTCGAGATTTCGATTCTGGTGCCCGTCATGAATGAGGCTGGCAATATCCGGCCATTGATTGATGAAATTTGCACCGCCTTTGCCGGTCGTCATTTTGAAATTATCTATATTGATGATGCCAGCAATGATGCCACGGCAGATGAATTAACAGAAGCCCTTGACGCAATTCCGCAATTACGGGTGCTTCGTCATACGCAACGCGCCGGTCAAAGCGCGGCAATCCGGTCCGGCCTGTTGCAGGCAAATGGCGATCTGATTGGCGTTCTGGATGGTGATGGTCAAAATGTGCCAGCCGATTTTCCGGCATTGGAATCATCGGTTATCGCGGCAAGCAAAGACGGGCAAATGGTGATGGCAGCCGGCATTCGCCAGCGCCGTGATGATAGCGCCATGCGTCTATTGGCATCGCGTGGGGCAAAATGGGTGCGCGCAAGCCTGCTTGCCGATACGCATCCAGATTCGGGTTGTGGTATCAAGATTCTGCCACGCGCATTATTTTTGCAATTGCCCTTTTTCAATCATATGCACCGGTTTATGCCAAGTCTGGTGCGCCGTCATGGCGGGGTGGTTCTTGGTGTACCGGTGGCGCATCGCCCGCGCATTGCAGGCACATCGAAATATCGTATTCTTGACCGGTTGCTTGTTGGTATTTCCGATGTTTTAGGGGTGATCTGGCTGTTGCGCCGCGCGCCCACCCAAGGTGCGGTTCACGAAGTGACGGCCACGCCGTCGAGACGCAAAAAGACAAAAACAAAGGACGCAGCGCAATGATAGCTTTTTTGTCGGCATCAATCGAAATGGCGGTGCGCAGCTTTGCAAATATGTTGCTGGCGATATTTCCGTTTTTGCCAGCCAGCCTTGCCACCAATCCCGAACAGATCATGATCACAATTGGCTTTGCCGGACAGGGGCTATTTGCCATGCGCTTTATTGTGCAATGGCTAACCTCAGAAGGTCAGGGCCGGTCGGTTATCCCGATTGCTTTTTGGTATTTTTCGATTGGTGGCGGAGCGGTTTTGCTTCTTTACGCTATCTGGCGACAGGATCCGGTGATCATTTGCGGACAGGGGCTTGGTCTATTTATCTATCTTCGTAATCTGTTTTTGATCAGAAAATCCCGCCGCAATGCCGTTGAAGGCGATAAGGCTTAAAGGCTGGTTTGGCCCATTTCCATAATGATTGCCCATTGTTCGGCTGAAACCGGCGTGACTGATAGGCGTGACTGGCGCACTAAAGCCATATCGGCCAACCGGTCGTCAGATTTGATTTGCGCAAGGGTAACAGGTACCGCCATCGGTTTTACCGCCCGAATGGTTACCATGCCAAACCGGCCGCTGGCATCAGTTGGATCGGGGTGGTAAGGCGCAGATATTTCAGCAATACCGACAATCTGCTTTTCATTGACCGAATGATAGAAAAACACCAAATCGCCAATTTCCATGGCTTTCATATTATTTGATGCCTGATAATTGCGAACGCCATCCCAGCCTTCGCCAGCCGCACCACGATCCATCTGGTTTTGCCATGACCATGATGATGGTTCTGATTTCATAAGCCAATATTGCATCATACTGTCTTGCCGATTATCGGTTAATCGGGCCTATTCGGCACCGGCGCGGCGGGCAAGCAGGCTTGCCACAACCGCATGTAAATTCTGACCATCATTAACCAGATTGTCCACCGCATTTGTGATGGGCAGATCAACGCCTTTGGCTTTTGCCAATGCGGCAAGCTGGGCAACGGTGCGGCTTCCTTCGGCAAGCTTGGCTGGCGGTGCTTCGCCGCGACCAAGCGCTATGCCAAATGCCATATTGCGCGAATGTGGCCCAGCGCAAGTCAAGGCCAGATCGCCAACCCCAGCAAGACCGAAAATCGTATCAGGCTTAGCACCCATCAGGCTGGCAAATCGGGCGATTTCGGCAAGGCCGCGTGTCAGGATGGCCGCCTTGGCATTATCGCCAAATCCTGCACCAACGGCACAGCCTGCAGCAATCGCAATGACATTTTTCATTGCACCGGCAAGCGCAACACCAACCGGATCATCATTACTGTAAAGGCGCAAATTACTGCCTTCAAAAGCGTCTTGAATACGGTTGGCCGTTGCCAGATCTTCGCTTGCTGCGACCAATGCTGCTGGTAATCCAGCAAAAACCTCATCGGCAAAGCTTGGCCCCGAAAATACTGCCAAAGGGTGGTCTGGCAGCAATTGCGAAGCAAGGTCGGTAAGCAGCATGGCACTGCCATCATCGGCCTTGCCGATACCTTTTGCGCATAGGCTAACCACCGCTGGTGGATGATTTTTTTGCCGCTCGGCAATCATCATAAAACTGGCCTGATTAGCCACCACCGGCACCGCAACAAAAATCAGCTCGGCATCATCAAGGCAGGCCGGATCGAGCGTTGCAGCAATCGGCGATGCTGGCGCCGAATCAGGCAATTGCAAACAGCGGCCCATCGCAAGCGCGTCAACGCTTTCCTGACGACGTGCCAGAACCATCGTTTGCTGGCCGGCGCGGTTCAGGGCGGTAGCGATTGCCGCCCCCCAACTGCCTGCGCCAATCACAACAGCCCGGGTCACATCAGCGCGAGTCATTGGCGCACTCCCCGACCAGGTGGCGGGCTGGCATCAGGATCAAGCGGCCATCTAGGGCGCGGCGCAAAGGCCAGATCATCGGGCCGGTCAAATCGTTCAAGCGCGGCCCAAGCAATCATCGCCGCATTATCGGTGCATAATTTGGCTGGCGGTACGGAAAGGCGAAAATTGGCATCGGTTGCAACGCGCTGCAAAACTGCAAAAATATGCTGGTTGGCAGCAACACCCCCAGCAATGACAAGCACTGGCTGATTGGCATCGTCATGCGGAAATTCATCACGAAAGCGCATCAGTGCCGCCTTGGTACGATCGGCAAGACAATCCGCAATGGCAGCTTGCAAACTGGCAGCAAGATCAGCAATCGGTGCCGCCGCGGGCCCGCCAAGCTGGCCTAGCCGATTGACCAAAGCCGTTTTCAAACCGGAAAAGGAAAAATGGCATCCGGCACTGCCTTTTAGCGGGCGGGGCAGCGCAATTGATTTCGCATCGCCCGATCTGGCAGCCGCTTCAATCGCAGGCCCACCTGGATAGCCAAGCCCCATTGCCTTGGCGCATTTATCAAAAGCTTCGCCAGCCGCATCATCCATGGTTGTGCCATAACGGCGATAATCACCAGGCCCTGTAACCGCCAATATTTGCGTATGACCGCCTGAAACCAAAAGCAGCAAATAGGGAAAGGCCACATCATCGGCAAGCCGCGGGCTGAGTGCATGGCCTTCAAGATGGTTCACCGCAAAATAGGGGATTTGCCGTGCGGCGGCAATCGCCTTGGCGGTAACGGTACCAACCGCAACGCCGCCAATCAGCCCGGGCCCGCCAGTTGCCGCAACAGCGTCGATATCACCCATCGTCAAACCAGCCGTGGCAAGCGCGTCACGAATCACCTGATCGATCATTTCCAAATGCGCCCGCGCGGCAATTTCGGGAACAACGCCGCCATGTTTGGCATGGGTTTCGATTTGTGACGCAATTTCATTGGCGTAAATGGTTTTGTCAGCGGCAACAATCGCCGCCGCGGTTTCGTCGCAACTGCTTTCAATGCCAAGCATAATCACAGGGCTTTGAGCCATGAATAAAATTCCTTTAAAAAAGCTTGCCCCACCTTATCCGAAGCCGGATAGAGATGCCAGTCCTGTCAACAAAACAGCCAATCATGCCGGTTTTTATCAAAAGCTGGTTTTTTGGCTTTGCATTTGCGAGCCAGCCCTTTAGACATGGCTTGCTATGAAAGTTGATGTCTCGTTTTTTGATGCTAATCCGGTGAGGTTGGCAAGCCGTGCGTCGCAGCTGGCGATGGTGCAGGCCGAGATGGTTTGCACCGCGCTTCAGCCAGCCGCCGTGACGGTGCGTCCGGTTACGAGTGAGGGTGACCGGATTCTCGACCGCTCGCTTGTTGAAGCTGGCGGCAAGGGGCTGTTTATCAAAGAGCTTGAGCGGTCAATTCTGGCAGGCGAATCCGACGCTGCCGTCCATTCAATGAAGGATATGGAAACGCATTTCGCCGCCGGTACCGAAATTGGTGCGGTTATGGTGCGCGAAGATCGCCGTGATGCGCTTGTCGGGCCATATCGCAGCCTTGATGACTTGCCAAAAGGCGCACGCATTGGCACCGCCTCGGTTCGTCGTGCAGCAATCCTGCTTCATTATCGGCCTGATCTTCAAATCATTCTGATCCGTGGCAATTTGAACCGGCGGCTTGGTTTGCTGGCGGCGGGTGATTATGACGCCCTTATTCTAGCAGTTGCTGGCATTAAACGGCTTGGCGTTGATATTGCCTATGCGCCGATTGACGCCGAGATCATGCCATCGGCGGTGGCACAAGGCGCACTTGCCATACAGATCGCCGCAGCTGATACGCCTCGCGCCATCGCGGTAAAAGACCTTGTTTCGACCTTAACCTGCCCAACCGCGCTTGTTGAAGTCACCGCCGAACGCGCACTTTTAACCTTTCTTGATGGATCATGCCAAACGCCCATTTCGGCAAGCGCCATTTTAGATGCAACAGGCCATGTCACCCTTGATGGCATGATTTTGCGCCCTGATGGCAGTGCGGCGCATCGAAAGCAAATGCGCGCGCCTGCTGATCAAGCTGAAAGATTGGGCGCTGAATTGGGCGCTGAATTGATTGGCCTTGCTGGCGGCCGCGACTTTTTGGTGTGATCGGGCTGGTTGATCTGGCTTGTTTGATGGGGCTGGCTGTGGTTTTCTTTGGCTTTGATAACCGCCGCGATTCATTCGGTTGTCATCAGGTAAACCTGTCTTAAATTCAACGGCGCAAAAGGGATGATAATGGCAAAATTCACCCTGATTATCCGGCCGCAACCTGATGCTGATCGTGATGTTGGCTGGCTCAACCGCTATGGCGTTCCAGCGCTTGCCAGTCCGGTCATGACGGGCGCGTCGCTTTTGCCCTCTTCATTGGCACATGACCTTGACGAACCGGGCGATCTAGGCGATCCGGCAGATTTTAACGGCATTATTTTTACCAGCCGCCATGCCGTTGATGCTGTTACCAAGGCTACAGATGCGGCAACATGGGTTACAAAACCAGCCTTTGTTGTTGGGTCGGCAACAGCCGCCGCAGCAAAACAGGCCGGATTTACCGATATTATCATTGGCAGTGGCGGCGGCGCGGGTTTGGTTGAGCCGATCCGGCAAGCCTTGGCAGACAACAATAGCGCACAGCCGCAAAAAGCCAGCTTATTATGGCCGAGTGCGCTTGATATTAGTTTTGATATGGCGGCAGCTATGCGCCACCATGATATCGCGGTTCAGCGTTTGCCAGCCTATCAGATGGTGGCCAATGCGAATCTTGCGCCGCCGGTTCGTGATGCGCTGGCAAAAGGTTTCATTACGGCGGTGATTGCCATGTCGCCAAAATCGATTCAGATTTTGCGCGCAAATATAGACGCTGCTGGGGTGGATTCTGCCCGAAAAAATATTGATTTGATCGCTGGCAGTGACGCGATTGCCGCCGCTGCTGGTGATGGATGGAAACATGTCTATGAGTCTCGCCATCCGCGACGAAGCCGCCTTCTGGCCATTGCGGTATTGCGTCATCGGCGATTTGATCTGACGTAAACCCGCTTGCAGATTTTGGATTGGCCATATGAGGTGACGCTAGTATCTTATCATGCGCCTATGATATGGTTTGCCGATTAGCTTTGCCAAAAATCGCATCCGATCATGGCGGGCAAACGGCAAATAGGGTTCGGCATAGAGCATCATGGCAAAAACAAAGCAACCATCCGCCAAAATGGGCGATACGATTGACGGCGATGCGGTTGAAAAACCCGCAGGACAAACAACGCCGCCACATGCCAGCGAATCAAAAGATAGCCAGACCGCATCACCCCATAAAGCCCCATCCTCTCATGCCGGTTCTTTTATCGCATTTGCGGCCTTGGCCTTGTCGCTTTTTGCCGTTGGTCTTGCCGGTTTTGCCGTTTGGCAGCAACGCCAGAATACAGCAGATATGGCCGCCCTTTTGCCTGTTGCCAACAGCGGCGCAACGGACTCTGTTCCTGGGTTTTCGGATCTTGGTCTTGCAAAGCTTGATGAACGGCTTGCCGCACTTGAGAGCCAGCTTGCCGCCGACCGACAAAGCCAGAAATCGGCACTTGCTGCCCTGCAAGACCAGATGGCATCGCCTGCATCACCGCCAGCCAGTAACCGCCAGAATAATGATTTAGACGGTGATGCCAAAACTGATATTGCTGCCATCCGCAATGATATGGATCAACGCTTTGCCGCACTTGAAGCGGCGCTTGCTAGCCAAGCCCTGCCAGCAAATCCGAGCGAGGACAACGCCATTGGCGCAAATGCGTCACCAGCAGCCGACACGCAACCCGCCAGCAGCAGGCAAATGACCGCACAAAAAGGTCTTCTGATTGCCAGCGGCCTTCTTGCTGATAATTTGGCAGGCCAGCCGCTTGATCGCTGGTTGTCATTGCTTCAAGGTCTGGCTGATCGCGGTGCCAACATAACCGGCCTTCAGCCATTGCAAAGCGCGGCAAATCCGATGCCAGCAAGCCCCCAGCATTTACTGCAAAAAGCTTATGATTTGGTGCCGCAAATGACCGCTGCGTTAAATCATGCGGCCGATAATGCTGGATTTTTGGAAAAAACCGGCGCCAAGCTTGGCCAGCTTGTCCAGCTTCGGGAAATTGGCGGTAGCGCTAGTGGCAATGCTGCCGCACTTGGTCATTTTGAAACAGCCCTTGCGATAAGAGATCTTGGCGGCGCAATCAATGCTGCGGGTCAATGGAGCGGGCCTCAATTGCCATCGCTTGATGATTGGCTTGCCGCCGCTAGGGCGCGTCAGACGCTTGATAAGGCGGTCAATGAGCTTGTGACAAGCTATCTCGCCACCGCCCTTAACGGTCAATAATGCCAAGAGCTGGATTGTACTTAGATCATGTTTAAAAAGCTTTTTATTCTTTTTACGATCATTCTTGCCGCTGCCGCCGCGGCAAGCTGGCTTGCCAGCCAGCCGGGCGCGGTGCAGATTGAATGGCTTGGCTGGCGTATGGAATTGCCAACAAGTCTGGCTGTTGCGCTGATTATTATCTTTGCCCTTATTCTGGTGTTTTTCGATCGGCTTTTGCGCGCCATTCGGTCGGTGCCACACTGGCTTGGTGGACGCCTTCGTCAACGCCGTGACGATGCTGGTCATCGTGCGCTGACCCTAGGATTAATGGCAGTATCGGCAGGCGAACCAGCCGAAGCCCGAAAACATGCCAGCCGCGCTGAACGGCTGTTAAAAGAACCAAAACTCACCGGCCTTTTGGTGGCGCAGGCAGCGCATCTTGCCGGCGATCATCAGGCGGCAAGGCGTTATTTCACCTCTATTTTGGATGATCGTGAAACAGCCTTTCTTGGCCATATCGGATTAATGCGATTGGCGCTTGATGATCATGACCCAGTCAAAGCTTACCAATCGGCAAAGGCCGCGCTGGCGCTCAAACCAAATTCAGTTCTGGCAGCCGATCATCTTTTCAAGCTAGAGACGGATCGTCATGATTGGAATGCGGCGCTTCCGGCGCTTGATGTGATTGCGCGCCAGCAGAAAAAAGCAAAATCAAAAACAGCACCTGATCAATCTGCGCTTATTGCGCGCCAACGTTGCGTGCTGCATTTTTTAAAAGCGGGTGAATTGCTTCAAGATAATCGCGCATTGGCCAATAAAGCGCTTTTGGAAGCGTTAAAAATTGACCCGGGATTTTTACCGGCGGTGACAATGCTTGCCGACCACTATCTTGATGACAAAGCGCATGCGCGCGCCGCCAAAATTCTGGAAACGGCGTTCAAAATCCACCCGCATGACAGCATTGCAAAAATGCTAAAGACCGCATGGAAAAGTAATGATGGCCAATTTATCGCAAAACTTACCAAGCTGCTCGCTCAGGTTGATTCAGCCCAACAAAAAGCCGCCTATTATCTGGTCGCTGAACAGGCACGCGATGCGGGTCTTGATGGTGAGGCCGAGCGGTTATTTAGCGAAGCGCGCGATATCGATGGTGGCAATGAAGATGCCAATTCACTATGGCACTGCACATCTTGTAAAAGCAGGCATGATGCGTGGCAGGCATTTTGCCCCGCCTGTGAAGAATTTGCCGCATTGGTTTGGCAGCGGCCAGCCGGAACAAGCCCGCTTATAAAACATAATTCATAGCCAAATGGGCATTATGCCGCCGCCATTCATCGCCGTGATCTATGACAGTAAATGGCAAAATAGGGCCATGAAATAGTCGCGATAAATGAAATAGCCCGCCACTTAAATTGTGACGGGCTATTCATAATTTTGGATTTAAAGGCTTATTTGCGTGAAATTGCCAGATGAACCAATGCACCAAGTGATGCACCAATTATCCAAGCATATCCGCCGCCGCCGCCCAAGTTTGCGAAGAAATCATCCAAACCAAATACCAGAATATTAGGCCATACTGATCCAACCGCGATATAACCCGAGATAAGCCAAGCCAAAATCGCTTTGCGATTGAAGCCGCCATTATAGTGATATTCGGCGTCCGGACTGTCGTCAAACAACGCATCAATGTTTAATTGCTGCTTTTTGATAAGATAATAATCAGCAATCATAATGCCAAACACGGGCGCAAGAATTGCCCCAAGCGTGTTTACAAACGGGAAAAGCCCCATTTGCGTTATGACCGAGACCCACAAGCCACCAATCACAAAACCGCAAATGGCGGTGATAAGACCACCCATGCGGAAATCGATCTTGCTAGGCAGTAAATTTGCCAAATCATATGCAGGCGGGATGAAGTTAGCCACCATGTTGATTCCAACAGTTGCCGCAAAAAATGCAAAAGCTGCAATGATGGTCAGAAACATATTATCTACCCTTGCCACCATAGCCGTTGGCTCAGCAATATATTCACCAAAAATAGCAATCGTTCCGCCGGTGATCATTAGCGTGATGAACGAGAAAAAGACAACATTACCGACTAAGCCCCATAGATTGCCTTTCCGCATTTCGTCTTCACTACTTACAAAGCGGGCAAAATCGCCAAAATTGATTACGACAGCGGCGAAATACCCAACCATGATTGAAAAGACAGCAACAAAGGCGCTGATCGCACCAAGACCTTCAAACTCACCCGAGCGGTTGCCTCCAGAAAAAATTGAACCAACCTCAGATAATAATCCGCCGCCTGCTTTTGTCCAAATGGCAATCATCAGAACAATCATCACGACATAAACGGCCGGGCCGGCAAAATTAAGAAAGCGTTTGATCAGGTCTATGCCCTGCCAGAAAAGATAAATTTGGAATAGCGACACAAAAATAAAGGAAATCCACATCACACCGGTCATGCCCAAAAACATGACTTCACCTTGATTGCCTGTAATACCGGAAATCAAAAGCGCCACAGCAGTGGACGCCGCATATGTTTGCGCACCATACCAAAACATGGCAACGAGGCCTCGTGCCATCGCCGGGAAGTTTGCGCCGAAAACGCCCATACTTACACGCGCGAAGACTGGATAGGGTATGCCATGCACGACACTTGGCTTGCCTGATAAATTAACCAGCCAAGAAATGAAAAAACCGGCCAAAATTAACGCGGCAAAAACCGCCCACCCATTCAATCCGGAATATAAAAACAACGAAGCCGCAAGCGTGTAGCCAAAAAGACTTTGAACGTCATTTGCCCACACGTTAAATATTTCAAACCAACCCCAGTTTTTTTATCCTTCGGCGTGGGGGCGAGGTCCAGATTATATAATCGCTCAGATTTACTCATCATGTTCTCCTCATCTATATGAAAGACGCATACGCCTTTATAAAAAGTTAAAAGAAACAGAATCTTAAACACAAACCTTTGAAAAAATATCTTACAAACATATCACTTTATTTTGTGTTCATAAAGAACCGCAACCACTACTTTCGGTTCAGCGCCCATAGCATTACGCCAAACCACTCTATTTTGGCGATTTTCATCATGTATTTTGCCAATTGGCAAAACCATCATCTAACCTGTTGACCTTCCCCTTAGGGGAAGACCTACATACCGATTACAGGAGAGAGATACATGGCCATCACAATCGACACGCTGAACATCCATTGGCAGTGCAAACATACATGGAAGCGCGCAAGCTATAACACCAGCTGGTGTCTGCTTGGCTGTTCGATTGGCGATCTGGGAACAATATTTTACTTTCAAACCATGGGCATTGACTGGCCCGTTCTATGGATCATGTCCCTAGCCATTATGAATGGTCTTTTGACCTCGATCATCTTGGAAACAATCATTCTGGCCCGCCAAATGGCGTTAAAAATCGCCTTAAAAACGGCGTTTGGAATGTCCTTGATTTCGATGATTTCAATGGAAGCGGCAATGAATCTAGCCGACTTTATGCTGACAGGCGGTGCGTTGCTCACTTGGTGGGCGGTGCCGCTAATGCTTGTTGCCGGTTTTATCACACCGCTGCCTTATAATTACTGGCGCCTAAAGGCATTGGGCAAAGCCTGCCATTGAAATCGTCGCCTTGCGACTATGGCCCTTCACCGCAGATCATCAAAAGGATCCCCCTTAACATGGCCTTACGAAAAACAGCCTTTACAACAGCCCTCGCCCTGTCTTGCGGCCTTTCCATGCTTGCCTATGCGCATAGTGGTGCCACCGGTATTGTCAAAGAACGGATGGATTTCTTCACGCAAAATAAAGATAATCTTAAAGCCATAAAGACGCATTTGCGGGACGGTGATCTTGGGGCGATTGTTCCTCTTGCCACGCAAATTCGCGATTGGGCCGAAAAGATGCCAGCCTATTTTCCAGCTGGAAGCGATGGAAAACCATCCGAAGCATCCCCGCAAATCTGGTTGGATTTTTCTGGATTTGAGCGCGCCGCCAGCGCCAATTATCAGGCTGCCAATGAATTGGTTCTTGCCGCAGAAGATGGCGATACCAAAGCCGCGCTAAACGCGTTTAAAGCCACCGCATCAACCTGCAAAAGCTGTCACAAATCATATAAATTGGATTAAAGCCATGCGGAACATTGCCCTTACCTTTTTAAGTCTGGCGTTTGCTCTTGCCGCCGCAATGCCAAGCATTGCGGATGATATTGTTGAATTGCGCCCCGATGATCCGGTCTATGTAAAGCTTGGTCAAAAAATATATATGGATCAATGCGCAAGCTGTCACGGCGTGAATCTGGAAGGGCAAGTTGGTTGGCGCGACACAAAGGTTGATGGCATGCGCCTCGCCCCGCCGCATGATAAATCAGGCCATACTTGGCATCATCCAGATGAATTGCTTTATAAGCTAACCAAATATGGCTTTGAAGCAATGATTGGCAGTGAATATAAGGTCAGCATGCCAATTTATGACGGTTTGTTGAAAGACGAAGACATCATCGCTGCCCTGTCTTATATCAAATCGACATGGCCGGATGATGTCAGACAAATCCATGATAAAATCAATGCTGATTACAAGCTGAACAACGCGATGGAAAACAGCAAAAGCGGTTCATAATCTTTCAAACTTCGCGGACGCCAGCGCTTGCCGTCTTGATTTTTGACCAGCAAGACACTGATTTTCGCATCAACCATCCCATGATGATGCTGGTGATCCATTTTTCGTAAAGCGCCGGTGATAATCGTGTCACCGGTTCATAATCCAGCTTGTTATAATAGGCAAAAACTTCAATTTGCAGGTCATTTATTTGCCGTTCAGCAAGCAAATCTTTGATTTCATAACTGGTTTGGTTGCGAAACCAACGTTCAAACCGCTTGTTTAATTTCCGTTCAATCCAATACATATGGTTTGATCGGTAATCGGCCTCGATCACCTCGAGCAATGCATGATCGTCGGCTGTCATGGATTAATCACTCCAATTGCTGTAGATAGGGGCAATCCACTTGTCGTGAAACCGACCCGCCAGATAGAATATGATGATCTCAAATGCCAAACCGCACCCGAAATATCAAACGTCATGAATGAAACCGGCGCGCTTTTTAGCCTGTTTCTCTCGGCTTTTCTTGCCGCCACAATTTTACCGGCGCAATCCGAGCTTGGACTTGGATATTTGGTGATTACATCAAAATATTCAATGGGGCTGCTGATCCTGTTCGCCAGTCTTGGCAATACGCTTGGCGCGATCGTCAATTGGCTCATCGGGCGCAGCATTGCGTCATCGGTTATGCGCATGGAAAAAATTCAAGCCTCACCGCGTTACCAATCCATTACCCGCTGGTACCAGAAATTTGGACGCTGGACACTTTTACTAAGCTGGGTGCCACTCATTGGCGATCCAATCACCGTGATGGCTGGTATTTTAAAAGAACCATTGAAAAGCTTTGTTTTGATTGTGGCGCTGGCAAAAACCACGCGCTATGTGGTGATTGCGCTCTTTGCTGAAAAATTTGCTTTTGGATAGGCGTCGCAGCCCGCTATGATTTGCCGCAGTACCCCTTGCCAGTTGAAAATGCTGTCACCATAAGAATGCAAAAAGGAATGGATGCATGATTGATTTTTATACATGGACAACCCCGAATGGCCGCAAAATATCGATCCTTCTTGAAGAGCTTGGCGTCGATTACGAAGTGCATCCCATCAATATCACCCAAGGCGATCAAAACAGCCCTGCATTTTTGAAAATCAGCCCAAATAATAAAATCCCTGCCATCATTGACCGTGACAATGGCATGAGTTTGATGGAATCTGGTGCTATCCTTGTCTATTTGGCCGAAAAATATGGGAAATTTCTACCAACAGACAGCGCCGGACGCGCCAGGGTCAATGAATGGCTGATGTGGCAAATGGGCGGGTTTGGCCCGATTCTTGGTCAGGCGCATCATTTCCTGCATTTCAATCCGGGTAAATCAGATTATGCCGAAGCGCGCTTTCGTAGCGAAGTGGCGCGACTTTACGGCGTTCTCGATCGGCAGCTTGAAGGGCGTGATTATATTTGTGATGATTATTCGATTGCCGATATGGCCTGCTGGCCGTGGGTATCACGCTATGAATGGCAACAGGTCAATCTTGCCGATTATCCGAATGTCAGATCATGGTATCAACGCCTTCTGGCACGCGATGCGGTGCAAAAAGGCTATCATGTGCCAAAACATATGGGCGAAATACCAAAAGGCTGATCGGTATTTTCAACCACTGGCTGTCCTACCCATAAACCGGAGGGGGCGGCCACCATCGCCTTTAATATTTGAGAGACGGCGTGTCTCATGCTAGCCTTAAGTCACTTGCTGGTGAAAACCATCTGGTGATTAGGGGAAGCAGGATGAAACTTACAATTATTGCGCGCAGTAGCGATGATTTTGGCGTTGTCGTCAATAGTGAAGAACGGCACAAGACCAAACAGTCGATTTTCAAAGTAAATGTAACCGATGCCGATCTTCACGAGCTAACCGAAAGCCGTGTCGATAAAGATCACCTTGTTGAATTTGCTTTTACCTTTTTGCTCGAACGCGAGCCTGTTGATGATATTCAGTCTGCCTTCAACATTAAAATCATCAGCCAGTATTTTCCTGAATTTCCCGAAGCGGTACAAAACTGGATTGATGAGAATGCTGAATAGCGCTTTCGCCGGTCTGTCACCCAAATCAGGCCGCGCTACATTGCCATTATAAATTGGCCAAACCGTAATGGGCCGCTCAAAACGTAAAAATTATGGCATGGGATTTGCAGGGTTCTCATCAAGGTCAAACCCCTAATTCGTGCAAACATCCCAAAAAGAGAATTTGACGCGAACTAGCCGTGGTTTGGGCCTCCGATGAGAACCCTCATCAGCCTTAACGGTTGGTGGGGGTTTTTCTTTAGGCGAAATATATGAATTTCGGCGATTTTTAACGCAATTTTGATGGCCTTCTTCGTGACAGACCGTGGTGAGACCGGCTAGGCTGGCACCAAGGATCGAATTTACAGGCATATGATTGCGAGATGGGCATGGCTGAATTTGCTGATTTTTTGCTTTATGGCGGCCTTGCCATTCTTTGCCTTGCGCTGATTGGCAAGGCTTTTACCGGCGGCAGACGCGATGATGATAAACGCTAAAATCACTTAAGTTATAAGCTTTAATTACGGGTTGGCGTGACGGGCTGGCTGAACAGCCAGCTTGTCAAACCGCGCTTGGCAAGGTCGAAAACCAGCATTACAGTAAAGGCGTCAAATCAGGTAATTATGATCGGCAAAGCGGAGCTGTTTATGGCCTATGAACCAGAAAATTTGATCAATCTTGACACCTATCCAATTCATCAGGCTGGCCCCAAGCGTGACCAGCTTGTCAAAACCGTCCAAACCCAACTTGCCGAAGATGGCTGCGCTGTTCTGAAATCATTTCTAACGCCAGATGGCATTCGTCTTTTAAGAGACGAGGCCGACAGCGTTGCACCTTTTGCCCATTCATCCTTTGGCAAGACAAATGCCTATTTCACCGCTGATGATCCATCGCTTCCCGCCGATCACCCTTGCCGCCGTTTTTTTGACCGCTCAAACGCATTTGTTCCTGCTGATCATTTCAAAATCACTGGAGCCTTGCGAAGCATTCATGATTTTCCGGCATTCGACCCTTTTATCAAAGCATGTCTTCACCAGCATGACGTTTATCGCTATGCCGACCCGCTTGCCGATGTCATTGTTAATGTGGCCTATGCAGGCGATGGATTCCCATGGCATTTTGACACGAATAATTTCACCATTACCCTTGCCATTCAAGCGGCAGATGAAGGGGGTTTGTTCGAATATGCCCCTAATATCCGGCAAGATGGCGAGAATTTTGAGGCGGTAAAGGCGGTTCTTGATGGCGTTTCAGATCGGGTAAAATCGCTTACCCTTGCGCCGGGTGACTTACAGCTATTCAAGGGCCGTTATTCGCTTCACCGTGTCAGCCCGCTAAAAGGATCAACGCCGCGTTATGTGGCGATCCTGTCCTATGTCGAACAGCCCGATATGGTAGGAACGCCCGAACGCGTCAAACAGCTTTATGGCCGGGTTTTGCCAATCCATCTCGAACGCGCCGGTTTGCGGCGTGATTCCTATCTGGATTAGCAAAACGCCACGCAATTGACAGAATTTGTCATCTAACGCAGACTTTTCAAGAATGTGGCTTTGCTGCGTAAAATCAGCATCGCAGCCTATAGATCAACCTGTCATGAAAAAGACAAAGGGGAAAGATAGGGGCAAATTATGACACCATTTATTGCAAAATTGATCGAACGAAGCTGTGTCACAACATATGCCGATTGTCCGCTTGATGATTTGATCGCGATTCTTGCCGAACGCCGGATTGGCACTGTGGTGGTGGTGAATAGCGATCATCAGGTTATTGGCATCGTCTCGGAGCGCGATATTATCCGGCATTTATCGACCGGCGGCAAAACAGCCAATAGTGTCACCAAGAATATTATGACAAGCAAGGTTATCACGGTCGAAAATAACGTCACATCAGCACAGCTTATGCAACTGATGACCGAACACCGCATCCGTCATGTGCCAATCACCCGTGACGGCAAGCTTGTTGGCATTGTGTCGATTGGCGATGTCGTCAAACGGCTTTTGGAAAAATATGAACAAGAAGCCGAATTGATTAAGCAATTCATCAATTCATAGCCTGCAGGAAGATATGGTATCCGGCATCATTAGCTTATGAAAATAAGACCGCCAACACAGATGAGAACAACACCGGTAATGCGGTTAATGCGCTGGCGCAAATGCGGTGAATTGAGCATTTTTGACACATGATCAAACATAAGCGCCAGCACCAAATTGCCAAGAAATGGCACCAATGCCGATAACCCGCCAATAACGGCAATATCAATTGGGCTTAGTGCCGCTACGGTAAAAAATCCCGGCAGAATACCGATATAGAATAAAATGGCCTTTGGATTACCAAGGATGACAAGAATGCCTGCAAACAGCCCCGCCAGCATGCCCGGACGCGTTAATTGATTGGGAAGATTTATCGTTTCTATTCCTGACCGTAATAGGCTGATCCCCATCGCAAAAAACACCATAACCGCTACATATTTCAACCAGAAAACCAAATCAGCGTGAAAGCTAGCCACCTGATTCAGCGTCAATAGCGCCGCAACAGCCCAGGCGACATCACCAAATGCGACGCCAAGCGCCAATGGCCAAGCCCCAGCGAATCCACCTTTCAAACCACGCGCAAGCATCGCCACCCAAACGGGTCCGGGCGTCAGAAACAGCAAAAACAGCGCGGCACTGTAAAGCCCTATTTCACTAGCGGTTATCGTCACTAAATAAACAGCCTTTTCACGAAAAATATGGCAAGCGGCAAAATTGGGCCGGTTCTTTTATCACAACAAAAAAATCAGAATATCAATCATCGGACACAGGTAATGTCTTGTATTTGTCGCTATGGCGTTTTTCATATTGCTTTTTCATATAACCAACAAGATGAAAAGCGACCATGGTAATCAGAAAATACGAGGCAAATTGATCAACAAGATGTTCGGTTAACGGCTGTTCGGACTCGTCCTCACGCATGGTTTATCCTGTTATCTCTTGCACCAGTCTAATGATATCACTTTAGCCAGACTGCGGCGACAATTGCCATGAAAACCCGCATGGTGAACGGTAAAAACATGCCCCTAGCGCCAAGAGTCAATTTCATCATGCCGTCACCAATGATTGATCAAGACACTTGCACTGCACCAAAAGTAAGGCCAAGCTTCATCATGAGAATTATTTTGTTTTCTATTTTGTGTTTTGGTGCTGTAGCAGGCCCGCAAAAACAGGACGCCTTTGATGATTGACCGTTTGACCCGCCCGTTCCGTGCCAAGGCTGTGGATGATATCTATATCAATGTCAGCCATTTTCTTGACCATTTTATCATGCTTATTTTTGCCAAGGCCGCCTATGATGCTGGTCGTCATTTCGGTTTTAGCTATGATGAAATCATTGTCTATGGCGCTGTTGGATTTGTGCTATTTGGCGGTATGGCGCCAATTGCCGCCCAGCTTGCCGACCGGTTCTCACGCTCATTATTGATGGTGATCTTTCATTTTGGCATTGGTCTTGGCGCAATTTTGGCAGGCCTGTCGCAAAATATCTATCACCTTGCTGGTGCCATTGGTGTCATTGGTGTTTTTGCCGCGATCTATCACCCTGTTGGCATTCCAATGCTTGTCAAAAGCAATAAAATGATTGGTTACCGGCTTGGGGTGAATGGCGTATTTGGCAATATGGGCGTTGCCGCAGCGCCGTTAATTACCGGATTATTGCTAACCGTTGGCGATTGGCGAATATGCTTTATTCTGCCTGGATTATTTTGTTTTGCCTATGGCGTGGCTTTTGCCAAATCATTGAAAATTGATCAAGATGGGCCGGCAAAGGCGCGCAGCAGCGCCGCTGATTCCTTTGCGCCAAATTGGAAACGCGCCCTGACGGCGCTGGCCTTATCAACAGCAAGTGGCGGCTTTATCTTTGGCGCGATGACTTTTGTTGTGCCGCGCTATTTTGAAATTTCAATGACCAATCTTTCAACATCGGTTGCCATTACCGGCCTTTTGGCATCATTAGTCTATGCGGTTGCATCATTTTCACAAATTGCCGTTGGCTGGTTAATTGACCGCTATTCGGCGAAAAATGTTCTATTTGTCATGGCCATTGGGCAGGTTTTATTCATCTATCTTGCCGCGCAATTTAATGATCTGGCGCTGTTTGTGGCGATGCTTTTGGCGATGAGTTTTGTCTTTGGCCAAATTCCCATCACCGATGCAATCTTGTCGCGCTATGTACCCGATGCCTGGCGCGGCCGCGTTTTCAGCGTGAAGTTTTTGCTGAATCTATCGATTGGCGCCAGCGTTTTGCCGGTTTGCGGATTGATCCTGCAAGCGGGCTTTACCATGACAACCTTGTTCACCTTAATGAGCGTTGTTGCCATTTTGATTGTTCTGGCAGCCCTTATTCTGCCGCAACAGCAAAGCGATCAACGGCTTGATCACGCGGCTGCCGAATAGGCAAATGGCTCTAGGGATTGGCGAACATAACCTTGGCCTCGCGGCGAAGCACCTTGCCAACCGGACTTCGCGGCAGCACATCAGTGATGTAAATCCGCTTTGGCGCTTTGACCGAATCAAGCCGGGATTTGACAAAGGCAATCAAGCCCGCCTCGTCAATGCTGGCAAGCCTTGACAGTTCGACCGCGGCATGAACCGCCTCGCCCCATTTATCGTCCGGAAGGCCAAAAACAACACATTCAACAACATCTGGATGTTGGCCAAGAACCGCCTCAACATCATTTGGATAGACATTGAATCCGCCAGTGACAACAACATCGCGAATCCGGTCTTTGATAAAGACAAAACCGCGATCATCAATATAGCCAATGTCACCTGTATGAAGCCAACCATCGATAATGGTCTGGCTGGTTTTTTCGGGCATTTTATAATAGCCCTTCATTACCAAATCACCGGCAAGCACCAATTCGCCTTCTTCGCCAGCTGGCAAAAGATTGCCGCCAGCATCCATGATGCCGATATCGGTCATGCAGGTGGCACGGCCGGTTGAAGCGTGGTTTGCCGGATCTTGCCAGTCTTTGGAACGCATGCAAATGGCAATTTGCGGCACCTCGGTTTGGCCAAAACAGGTTTCCATCGCATGGTTGAAAATCGGCATGGCACGCGCGACAACATCAGGCCGGATGGTGGCCCCGCCAATAATGAAATGACGAAGTGATGACAGGTCGATATCATTGATCCGGTCATCTTCAAGCATCATATAGCAAAGCGTTGGTGGCACAAAAATTGTTGTCGCTTGCATCGAGTCAATTGCATCCAAAATCGCCGCAGGGCTTGGCTGACCCATAAATAGTTGCGTGCCGCCAACCGCGAAAATTGGCAGAATCATCGTATTGGCGCCATGTGTCATTGGCGCTGCCAGTAAATGGCGATCTTTTGAGTCAAACCCGAATGATGCAATCATCGACGCAATACAGCTATTAAAAACCCGATAGCTTTGCATCACGCCTTTCGGCATGCCAGAAGACCCGCCGGTGAATTTGATCGCTTGCAGGTCTTCGCTATCGGCCAAATGGCGCTGTGGCATCTTGCCAGCATTGGCCGCCAGTAACGCCGTCATATGACTGCTAGCACGATCCGTCATCTCACCGTTTTTTCCGGCCAGAAGATGACCGGATACGGTGCCAAATTTTTCATCACAATCAGCGTCAAAAATCACAATGCTTGGCGCAGTTAGATCAATAATTCGATCCAGTTCCTCACGACCATTGCGCGGGTTTAGCGGCACCCATATTTTGCCAGCAGCATAGGTTGCAAGCCAGCCAAGAAGATGTTCGAAACTATTATAGGCGCAAATGCCAACGCGGCTTTGCGGCAATGGATCAATTGTCTGAAGCGCGCATGCCAGCGCATTAACCAAAGCGGCAAGATCTTGATAGGTGATTTTGCGTTGATCCGGCCCATCGCTGATTTCAACGGCAATCCGATCTGGCCATCGCGCCGCTGACCGGAAAAAATTATCAATCGGCATCATCACATGAGACATTGGTAGATCCTTGAAAAATACAAAATTACATGCGCCCAGATTGTGACAAGCGATTACGGCTTAACAAGTAAAAATACCAAGCCAATAAACCCAATCATGCGATTAAAATATAACCGCCAAGCCCACCAAGCGCGATCAAAAATAATTGCCGAAACAAATCTTGTGACAAGCGACGGCGAAGCCCTAGGCCAATCTGCATTCCGATAAGCGCTGGCAATAACGCCGCCGCCGATAAGATGCCAAGCGATACAGGCATCAGATCATGCCGGTAAAGGGCCAATCCCAATGACGCCGTCGAGGCGGCAAACAACATGCCCATCGCCTGCACAAGCGAGTCACGCGGCAGGCCGATTGATTGCAAAAACATCACCCCCGGCACAAATAACGTTCCGGTCAATCCGGTCAATAGCCCATTTACCGCCCCGCAAACCGGCCCCAGAATCATTTCAAGACGAGGCGATAATTGCGGGGATTTTGTGATCAGGCCAGATATCGCATAAAGCAACAAAAGCGCGCCAAGACAGCGATGCAAAAATTGTATCTCGACAAGGGTTGAAAGCTGGGCGCCAAGATGAACCATCACCACCGCCATCAGCAAAAACAGCCAGAGCCGCCGCCAAAGCGGGCCAATCTGACCACCAGCCAATGCCTGCCAGAGATTGGTTGCCAGAGATGGCATCACCAATAGCGCCATCGCGGTTGGCAAATCGACAATAATTGACAAAAGACCAAGGCTAACCGTTGGCAAGCCAAGCCCGACCATGCCTTTGACAAAACCGGCAAGACAAAAAACCATGCCAACCATGATTAGCAAATTTGCATCAACCATGGTCGCAATCCTGCTTTGCCAATTTTGGAATCGTTTTCAGCCAATAGGCATCACAATAAAAGATGGATCGGTTCATTGCCAAAGACTGGCAAGAAAGGCGCATAACAGCAAGCTTTTCGGTGTAACAAAACGGGCGTTATGAATGCCTATTCTTCGCGAATCCTGATGATGGTTCGCCGGTTTTTGGCCCATGATTCGGGCGATGCGCCAAATATCGCTGGCCGTTCCTTACCATAGGATTTGGTGGTGATCCGCCGCCGGTCAACACCCATACGGGCAAGCTGTTTGCGAACCGCATCAGCGCGTTTATGCCCAAGCGCAATATTATAATCGCGTGTCCCACGTTCATCACAATGGCCCTCAATCAGAATCTGAACCGCCGGATTGGATTTTAGATAATCAGCGACAAACAAAAGGCCCGACAAGGTTTGCCGGCTCAAAATCGCGCTGTCATAATCAAAATAGCTAAGATAGCCATCAATGCTAATATCCGTTTTGGCCTTCGCGTCAGCAGCTTTTGTTGATGTCCGGTCTAATGGTTGATCGGGGGTCGGATTTGCCGCTTGTTCAACTACGCCAGGCGCCACATCAGTTGGCGCGGCTGTCAAGGCCGGATCAGCAGATGGTGTTACCGCAACCGGACAGGCGCGATCAGCCGGACAAGCAGGGCCATCTTCGAAAATAACGACGCTACAGCCGCTTAGCCATAGCCCGATAAAGGCGGCACTCAATGTCCGGCAGATCATCATGATGGTTCGGCCTGTTTTAAACTGTCTTTGCTCTTCTTACCCAATCCATAACGACCTCGATCACATTTATGTAAGTTATAGCTGCGCATTTTTTGATATTGCGCCATTAACGGGTTGTCGGTTTGCCGCAGGGCCGATAGCCTAACATGGTACCCATTCCAGATGTGCAGCCATAGGCCATTTATCAGCCAGATATCACATTTGGCAAAAATCACCGGAGCCAAAAGCGATGAATTTATTTACCAAACTTCAACAACGCGATGCAGACCAGAACCCGATCCGTATTGGCATGATTGGCGCTGGTAAATTTGGCAGTATGTTTTTGGCGCAGGCAAACCGGCTGCCAGGGATTCATGTTGTTGGCATTGCCGATCTTAACCCGTCAAATGCCCGCTCAAATCTTGCCTATGTTGGCTGGTCAGCCGAAAAATACGGTGCCGCATCGCTTGATGATGCGGTGAAAACAGGGGCTAGTTTCGTTGGTGATGATTGGCAAGCTCTTATCAGCCATCCAGCAATTGACATGATTGTTGAATGCACTGGTGATCCGGTTGCCGCCGTCCATCATGTTGTAACCGCTTTTGAACATGGTAAAAATGTTATCAATGCAACGGTTGAAGCCGATGCTTTTTGTGGCCCGGCTCTCAATCAGGCGGCGATCGAAGCGGGCGTTGTCTATTCAATGGCCTATGGTGATCAGCCAGCACTGACTTGTGAACTTGTCGATTGGGCGCGGACATGCGGCTTTAAGGTGGTGGCGGCCGGACGCGGGCATAAATGGCTTGCCGAATATCGGTTTTCAACACCTGAAACAATCTGGAACTATTGGGGGCTAACCGCCGAACAGGCCGAACGTGGCAGGTTAAATCCAAAAATGTTTAACTCATTTCTTGATGGGTCAAAACCGGCCATTGAATCGGCAGCCATTGCCAATGCGACCGGCCTTGGCGTTCCGCAAACCGGACTGGCTTTTCCGCCAGGCGGCGTTGATGATATTCCGAATCTGATGCGGCCAAAATCGGCTGGCGGCGTTTTGGAATCTGAAGGCCTTGTCGAGGTGATCTCATGCCTAACGCCGGATGGTGCCGAAATTCCGCATGATATCCGTAAAGGCGTTTGGGTGGCCATCGAGGCTGACAATGACTATATACGCAATTGTTTTGAAGAATATAAGGTCATCACTGACACAACTGGCCGCTATATGAGCCTCTATAAAAAATGGCATTTAATCGGGCTAGAGCTTGGCATGTCGGTTGCCTCGGTTGGGCTTCGCGGCGAGCCGACTGGTGCTGCCATCTGTTTCAATGCTGATGTACCCGCCATTGCCAAGGCCGATCTTACCGCTGGCAGCATGCTTGATGGTGAAGGCGGCTTTACCATTTACGGCGGGGTGCGACCTGCGGCTATGTCAGTGGCAAATCGCTATTTGCCTCTGGGGCTTGCCAATCATGTCAAGCTGGTGCGGCCCGTCAAAAAAGACCAGCCAATTACGCTTGATGATGTTGAAATTGAAACAGCATCAACAGCCTATAAAATGCGCGAAAAAACCGTTGCCATGCTGGCGCGTTGATCAGGATATGGCCAGATAGCCTTGCCCATAAATGGCAACGGCGTTAGAACAGATAATGAATAGAGGGACAGGCTTCCCCCAGTCAAACTGCGTCCGGCCTAGATACAGACTAGTCCACTCTTTTTAGGCCTATTAATGTTAAAGGAATTCCTAATGTCAGTTACTTTGGATCAAGCCCGTATCATCACCGAAGCCGCCCTTGCCAAAGCGCGCGAACTCGGTCTGAAACCTATTAGCGTTATTATTATGGATCCACGCACGTCGCTTGTTGCCTGCCTGTCAGAAGAAGGCGTCAGCCAGATGCGTTGGCGCATTGCACAAGGCAAGGCAAATGCCGCGATCAAGCTTGGCTTGGGTACCCGCGCATTGATGGCGCGTGCCGAACAGCAAGCCTATTTCATTCAGGCCATGAACGGTCTTGCTGATGGCGAATTTGTTCCGGTTCCGGGTGGTGTTTTAATTCGTGATGCCAATGGCAATCTGCTTGGCGCCGTTGGCATTTCGGGTGACACATCAGATAATGATGAAGCCGCCGCGCTTGCTGGTATCGCTGCTGCTGGGCTGGTTGCCGAAACCGGCTAAGTCAGGCCTTACCACAACATAACCGCAATTTAGTTTGGCTCAGCCCTGAAAGGTTGAGCCAAATTCATCACGAAGAATGTTTTTCTGTACCTTGCCCATCGTATTACGCGGCAGCGATTCGACAAGAATCAATTTGCGGGGCTGTTTGAATCGGGCAAGCGTTTTCCCAAGATCAGCCTCAATCGCTTCAATATCGACCGGCTGGCTGCCATCGGCAACCAGAATCCCGATCACGCTTTCGCCAAAATCAGGATGCGGCGCACCAATAACCGCGCTTTCCAAAACGCCTGGCTGTTCATCGAGAACCAGTTCAATTTCCTTTGGATAGATATTATAGCCACCCGAAATGATCAGATCCTTGTTACGGCCGACAATCTGTAAATAGCCATGCTCGTCAATCCGGCCAAGATCGCCGGTGATGAAAAAGCCATCATCACGCAATTCTTCGCGGGTTTTTTCGGGCATGTTCCAATAGCCAATAAACACATTTGGCCCGCGCACTTCAATCTGACCAATGTCACCATCGGCGAGCGTTTCGCCATTATCCGGATTGGTAATTTTCATATCCACACCCGGAAGCGCCATCCCAACCGTACCGGCGCGACGTTCGCCATCATAGGGGTTAGATGTATTCATATTGGTTTCGGTCATGCCATAGCGCTCAAGAATGCGATGCCCTGTCCGGCTTTCAAATTGGACATGGGTTTCAGCCAGCAAAGGCGCACTTCCCGAAATAAAAAGCCGCATGTGACGGGTTAGATCAGGCGTCAGCCGCGGATCGTCAAGAAGCCGTGTATAGAAGGTTGGCACACCCATCATCGAGCTTGCCTGCGGCAGCGCCTCAATCACCATATCAGCCGAAAATTTCGGCAGGAAAATCATGCTTGCCTTGGCCAACAGAATAATATTCGTCGCCACAAACAGGCCATGTGTATGGAAAATCGGCAGCGCGTGAAGAAGCACATCATTCGCATCAAATCGCCATTCGCCAATCAAGGTTTCAGCATTTGACAAAAGGTTGTTTTGGGTCAGCATCGCGCCTTTTGACCGGCCGGTTGTCCCTGATGTATACAGAAAAGCCGCTAGATCATCGGCGCCGCGTGGCACGGTGGCAAATATGTCGCTTGCGGTTGCAGCACGGTCGGCAAAACTGCCGCTGCCATCGGCGTTCAGCCGTTCAAGAACCGCGCCATGCTCTTTGGCCACTGCCGCAAGATCAAAATGCTGATCAGCAACGACAAGCTTGGCACCTGAGTCACCAACAAAATAGGAAACCTCGGCTGACGTATAGGCCGTATTCAATGGCAGGAAAATCACCCCTGATTGAACACAAGCGGCATATAGTGCCAGCGCTTCGGCAGATTTCTCAACCTGCGCCGCCAGCCGGTCACCAACATCAAGCCCGATTGACCGGATGACATTTGCAAATCGCGCCGTTTGCCGCAAAAAACTGTCATAGGATTGCTGCGACCCATCGGCAAAGATCAAAAACGGCTTTTGTTCACCCTGATGGCATCCAAACAAGCGGTCATACAGTAAATTCGACATAGAAATTTCCTACAATAATAATATCAACATCAGGCCGCTAAATAGCGCGGTCATTTATCTCAATTTCGGCAGCCAAATTTTTTACCGATTTTTCAGCAATCACGGTTTGTTGATTGGCAAAAGCTTCATGATTTTCACTGATCCGGGACAGATCATAGCGATAGTTTACCATGACACCACAAGATTGTGCCATGCCGTTTTTCGACTTATCAGCATTGGCATGAACCGCCCCAACAAGCGCCCCATTATTCAGATGGAACCGCGCCACCGGATCACGCGGCTGGCCATTATGATGCTTGGCGTTCAGCAGATAATGCGCGGCCAATTGCATATGGGTTTCAGCCGTGGCATCCGCATCAAAATTGTCGCTTTCACGAAGCCATTTTACCAGCCCGGGAATTGGCGACAAGGTGACGAAATTTCGGATTTGGGGCAATTCGCGCAGCAAATGCTGAACCACGGTTTTGATCAATGAATTGCCAAAGGAAATGCCCGCAAGACCCGCCTGACAATTCGAGATTGAATAAAAGGCGGCCGTGTCAGCCTTTTCAGCCGCCATCGCATCACGATTTTCAAGAAGAACATTTTGAATCGAATTTGGTGTTCCTTTGGTCAGCGCCACCTCGACAAAGATCAAAGGTTCATCAGGCATTGCCGGATGGAAAAACGCAAAACAGCGGCGATCTTCAGGCTGTAACCGGCGACGCAAATCATCCCAATTTTCAATTTCATGAACCGATTCATAGGTGATGATTTTTTCCAGAATATGCGCCGGACTTGACCAATTGATCGGTCGCAAAACTAGGAATCCTCGGTTAAACCATGATGCAAACAGATGTTTGAAATCGACATTCAATTTGCCGAGATTGGGGTGTTCGGGAAGAAACCGGATCAAATCTTCGCGCATTGCCACCAATTTAGCTGTGGCGTCATGCGTCTGGTTCAACCGACGGATCAGTTGTAATCGGGCAGGCTCAACCGCAGCGGTCATGGCTTCATAGCTTTTGGCAGATGGTGCATCCTGATAGGTCTTGATTGCCGCAATTGCAGCCTCGGCAGGAACATCCATGTCATTTGCCAAAAGCGAAAACCAAGCCAGCTTGCCGTCATCATCAAGATCGGCATAGCGGTCAAGAATCAATTGCGCAAGTGACATACCCGACACATCGCCGCGGCTTGATAACAATGCCTGACATAAACCGTCAATCGGCTTGTTATCATCCTCAACGCGGTTGACAAGCCCAAGCTTGCGTTCAAACAAACTGGACAGGATATCAGCAAAAAAACTCACCAGATTCATCCTTCAATTTTTAGTGGCAAAAAGGCCGGTTCAGCGATGACGAAAGGTCAAGCCTTGGCTAATTAAACCATAATGCCCCTTCAGTTATAATATAAGCCGCCATCGTCACCATCACAAGGCAAAGGCAGCATTGTCATTTGGAGAAATACGCGAAGACGGGTAACCGCTTAGAAAGCGGCGCCGCGACAACTAAAGACAGCAGTCGCCTGATCATGTTCAAATGAAATCGACGTCATAAAGGCACGCTCAAATTCACGCTGGATACAGGCAGCATGTGCTTTTTGCTGGATCTCAACTGGCGGAGTCAGCACCCCTGCATAATCAGTTTTCCAGCTATAGGATAATGCTGCCAAGGCAGGTGCCGCATTTCCTGATATAGCGGGTCTCGGGCCGGTCGGCGCACAAGCCCCTATCAGACCAAAAACAGCGAAGCTGACGGCAATATAGGCTTTGCGATTTTGCATATGAAAGATCGTCCCCTTGCACCAGAAGGCTAAAAGGTACCGACCATAGTAAATGGCGTCAATTTCAAAATAAATTGGGCCAAGATCTGATGGCAAGGTGACGCCGTTGCCATGATGCGCTTTAGCCGATCGCCGCCAATGCCGAACCAAGATCGGCAATCAAATCGATTTGATCCTCTAAACCAACCGATAGCCGGATATGCGATGGCGTGATGTTCAGGCTAGCCCTGTCGGAATCGCTTAGGTTGGCGTGCGTTGTCGTAAAAGGATGACAGGCAAGTGATTTTGAATCGCCAAGATTATTCGAGATATCAATCAGCGTAAGCGCATTCAAAAAGCGAAAGGTCGCTGCCTGATCCCCATCAATTTCAAATGCAAGCATATTGCCAAAACCACTCATTTGCCGTTTCGCAAGATCATGTTGCGGGTGGCTTTCATGACCTGGGTAGCTGATTGATTTCACTTTTGGATGATCATGCAGAAACGCCGCCACATGTCCTGCATTTTCGGTTTGCGCAGCAACCCGAAGCGGCAATGTTTCAAGTGATTTCAGCATCACCCAAGCATTAAAGGCGCTGATGGTGGCGCCTGTTTGGCGGTAAAAAGGCAAAAACACATCTTCGATAAAGCTGGCTTTGCCAAGAACCGCACCGCCAAGCAACCGGCCCTGACCGTCAATATGTTTGGTGGTTGAATAAATAACAATATCAGCCCCCAACTCTAACGGCCTTTGATATAGCGGCGAGGCAAAAACATTATCGACCAGAACAAGCGCGCCAGCATCATGGGCAAGATCACAAACCGCCGCAATATCGACAAGTTCAAGAACCGGATTTGACGGGCTTTCCAAAAATACCAGCTTGGCGGGCGTTTGCAATGCGGCTTTCCATGCGGCAAGATCAGTGCCGTCAATCAGCTCGGTTTTCACACCCCATTTTGGCAGGATCTTTGTCAAAATCGCATGACAAGCCCCAAAAAGCGCCCGGCTAGCCACAACGCGATCACCGCTTTCAAGCTGGCAGGCCAAGGCACCAAATACCGCCGCCATGCCGGTTCCAGTCGCGCGGCAAGCCTCGGCACCTTCAAGTAGCGCCAAACGCTGTTCAAACATTTTGACCGTTGGGTTGCCATAACGTGAATAGACAAATGTATCAATTTCATCACGAAAAGCCGCAGCAGCCTGTTCGGCCGAGTCATAGACAAAGCCCGAGGTCATATAAAGCGCTTCTGAAGTTTCCCGATTTTCAGAACGATGCTGGCCACCACGAACCAGTTTTGTGGCGATTTGATAATCTTTATCAGTCACGATGATTGATCCTGTTTCAAAGCGTGATGGTCTTGGGCCCTATCCGGCAGAATCACCGCCTGACCCACGATCCGGTTGCCATTATCCATGACCATGACCGGATTGCCATATAAAATATAACCGTCGGCAAGAACGTCAGAAACACGCTGACAAAATGCGGCGTCATCGACACCGCTTAAAAAGCGATATGATTTTTTCATGTCGAAAATCCTCAAAACCGTCATTTATGACCCAATCACTGCCAAAGGCCACAATTGCGAGGGTTTAATCTGCTAGGCCAAAAAGGTCAATCGCGCGGGGCGTGCTTGCTCAAAATACGTTGCAGCGTGCGGCGGTGCATTCTTAACCGGCGCGCCGTTTCCGATACATTGCGCCCGCATTGTTCATAAACGCGCTGAATATGTTCCCAGCGAACCCGATCAGCGCTCATTGGATCTTGCGGTGGTGGTGGCATTTCATCACCTGATTGTGTCAGTGCGGCGGTGATCTGGTCCGGGTCAGCCGGTTTTGGCAGATAATCAAGCGCCCCAGCTTTGACCGCCGCCACCGCCGTAGCGATATTGCCAAAGCCCGTTAACATCACGATTCGGCAATCGGCGCGTTTTTTACGCAATTCTTGAACCAGTGTCAGGCCGGTACCATCTTCAAGCTTCATATCAAGAATGGCATAGGCAGGCGGGGTTTTACGCACCATCTCGACACCGTCTTGAACGGTGCCAGCATCCATGACGTCAAATCCGCGCACTTCCATTGCGCGGCGCAACCGGCCACGAAGCGGCGCATCATCGTCAAGAATCAGTAATGTTTTATCTGTCACAGCCATGCCCACCTAACCAATATACGTCAATCTAACAGCCGAATCATTGTCGATCCAGCCCCCTTACCAATCAGCCAAATGCGGCATTCATTACAATGCCGAACGCGGCACTTTCAATTCAACCAGCCCGCCGCCGCCAGCCGCGTTGCCAAACTGCACCGAGCCACCTATCGATTCAAGCAGGCTTCGCGCAATAAACAGACCAAGACCACGATGGCCACCTATACCGCTGCGGCTACTATTCCAGGGCTGACCCGCCTGCGCCAGAATTGAAGCCGAAAATCCCGGGCCATCATCCCGAATTTCAATGCGGATATCATCGCTTACCCAATCTATATGGATATTGACCTCACGAACTGCAAATTGTTTGGCATTTTGTAATAGATTTTCCAGCGCATGAAGCCATTCAGGGCGGTGTGTGACCATCGGCATATCAAGATCATTTGTGCCGCCATTTGTGACAACAAAATTGATCGCGTCACTGCCAAGCCGCTGATAAATCACCTCATCGACAAGAACCGTTACCGGCACTGGCGGTTCTTCGGCAATAGCACGGCGGCCCTGAACCACATCAAGCTCACTTAGAATCACACGGCAACGTTCGATTTCGGCACGAAGAAGCTGGATATCTTCATAAATCGGATCATCAGGTGAGATATCACGCGCAAGCTCATGGCCAATCACGGTAATGGTATTTAATGGTGATCCAAGCTTATGCGCTGCTGCGGTTGCTAATGAGCCGAGTGCGCGCACTTGCTGTTCTTCGGCAATAGCCAATCTTGCTTCGGTCAATGCGGTCGATAACCGGCGCGCATTTGAAGCAACCCACCATGTATATCCCCCCAGAAAACAGCTTGATAAAATCAATGCCATCCAGACCCCAGCAAGATAATAGGGCGGAAATTGAACCGCCATTTGCCATTCAAGCGGATGATTGAAAAAAGCCAGAAAACTGACCGAAGCCGCAACTAAACCAATCAACATCAAGGTTGATTTGCGCCGCAATACGGCTGCCGACACCACCACCGGCGCCAGAATCATCACCGAAAACGGGTTTAACAAGCCGCCCGTCAGATAAAGAAGTGCCGCCAGCTGCACGACGTCGAATCCGAGCGCAAAGGAATTATGCCGATGGCGTTGACGGCTTTGCGGCGTTTGCATGATTTGCCAAAGATTCACCGCGACCGACAGGCTGATCACAAACAGCGCTGGCAATAATGGCAGATCAAGCTGCAAAAACAGATGGGTGAATAAAAGCGCCGCACCCTGGCCAATGATCGCCAGCCACCGGATGGTCAAAATCACCCCAACATCAATGGTGCTGTCAAAACCCGCATCGGCATCTTTGTAATATTGCCGAATTGTCATGATATGTCCTTTATTTTTGCCGGTGCTACCCAGCATTAGACATCAAGATTGGCCACCCGAAGTGCATTTTCCTGAATGAAGTTACGACGCTCCTCAACCGCTTCGCCCATCAAGGTCGAAAAGGCATTATCGGCTTCATCTTCTTGCTCGATTGTCACTTGCAACAAAATCCGCTGTTCAGGATCAAGCGTTGTTTCCCAAAGCTGGCTTGGATTCATTTCGCCAAGCCCCTTATAGCGCGAAATTTGTGCGCCTTTGCGGCCAGTCTGAAAAATCAGCTGGGACAATTCGGATGGGCCATTGATGGTAATCTGTTGATTGGCATATCGCAAACTGGCAGGCTTGCCATAAATGGTTTGTAAATGCGTTGCCGCCTCATCAAGCCGCCGTGCTTCACCGGTCGAAACGATGCGCCGGTCAATAATATGGCGTTCGGTAATACCGCGAAGGCGGCGTTGAACAACAATCGCAGGGCCATTCTCAGTTTGCTCAACCATGCCCGACCAGCCTTTTTCAAGACTATCAGCCTTGGCCTCAAGCCGGTTAGCCAGATCATCAGCAGCCTTGGCATTATCCAGCATCGCCGGATTGATCAAGCCAGCAATGGCAGCCTGTTCAATCACATCACGATTACCAAGCTGGCGACCGACCGTTTCAATAAGACGGCTTGTCGCCACTGCCAGATTGGCAACATCGACAAGATCGGCACCAGCCATCTGGCTGCCGTCAGCGCTGATTAGAACGGCGTCTTTTAGGCCAGCATCCATCAAATATATATCAAGTTCGCGCTGGTCTTTCAGATAGACTTCGGATTGACCACGCTTGGCACGAAACAAAGGAGGCTGGGCGATGTAAAGATAGCCCTTTTCAATCAATGGCCGCATATGGCGGAAAAAGAAGGTCAAAAGCAATGTACGAATATGACTACCATCAACATCAGCATCGGTCATGATGATCACTTTGTGATAGCGGATTTTTTCAACATCCATGTCAGCATTGCCAACACCCGCACCAAGCGCGGTAATCAGCGTGCCAATTTCAACCGATGACAGCATTTTATCAAGCCGCGCGCGTTCAACATTCAAGATTTTGCCACGAAGCGGTAAAATCGCCTGATTGGCTCGGTCACGCCCCTGCTTTGCTGAACCACCGGCTGAATCACCCTCAACCAGAAAGACTTCAGATTTTGCCGGATCACGTTCCTGACAATCAGCCAATTTTCCCGGAAGACTGGCAATATCCATAACGCCTTTACGCCGCGTTAGATCGCGCGCCTTGCGCGCCGCTTCGCGCGCTGCCGCAGCTTCATAGGCTTTTGACACAATCCGCTTGGCATCAGCGGGATGTTCTTCAAACCATTGCGTCAGGCAATCGGCAACGGCATTTTCCACCACTGGCCGAACCTCGGACGACACCAATTTATCTTTGGTCTGTGATGAAAATTTCGGATCCGGCACCTTGACCGAAACAATTGCTGTTAAGCCTTCGCGCGAATCTTCGCCGGTTAACTGCACCTTTTCCTTTTTCGCAATCCCGCTTTGCTGGGCATAATTATTGACCACGCGAGTCATTGCCCCGCGAAAACCAGCAAGATGCGCACCGCCATCACGTTGCGGAATATTATTGGTAAAGCAAAGCGTGTTTTCATGGAAAGAATCGGTCCATGCCAATGCCAGTTCAACGGTAATATCATCGCGTTCGCTATTGGCGATGATGGTGGGGTGAAGCGAATTGCGTGACCGGTTCAGATATTCAACAAAAGCCGATAGGCCGCCATCAAAATAAAATTCCGATACGGCGCCATCGGCAGTGCGTTCATCACTTAGCCGAATCCGGACGCCACTATTCAAAAACGCCAACTCACGAAGCCGATGTTCAAGTATGCTGAATTCAAAATTAATATGCGCAAAAATTTCGGTCGATGGCATGAAGGTGACATGGGTACCGCTTTCACCAACAGCGTCACCGATGATCTTTAACGGCCCATCTGCTTCACCCATTTTAAAGGTGATCTGATGCTGTTTTTCATTACGGAAAATCACCAGTTCGAGCCATTCGGACAAGGCATTAACAACCGACACGCCAACGCCATGAAGACCGCCTGAAACCTTGTAGGAATTATTATCAAATTTACCGCCAGCGTGAAGCTGGGTCATGATGACCTCGGCTGCTGAAACGCCCTCTTCGGTATGGATATCAACTGGAATGCCGCGACCATTATCCGTAACCGTTACTGAGCCATCGGCATTCAGCTTTACAATGACAATATCGCAATGACCGGCAAGCGCCTCGTCAATGGCATTATCAACCACCTCATAGACCATATGATGAAGGCCTGACCCGTCATCCGTATCACCGATATACATTCCCGGGCGTTTGCGCACCGCATCAAGACCGCGAAGGACCTTGATCGAATCAGCACCGTAATCTTCTTCTGCGATCGGGGTTTCATCGTCAGTCATCATATCACCTCAAAAATTGGTGTTTCGCCAACAATTTTTGCTGGCAAAATCTTCACAAATTGCGCTGTTTTCAAAAGCTCTTTAAATTGTCCGTCATCAGTGCCGCTATACCAGCATTGGCCGCCAAGAGATTGCACCGCGTCAAACAATGCGCCGCGCCGCTTGGCGTCAAGATGCGCCGCCACATCGTCAAATAACATTACCGGCACCCGCCCAAGCCGCCGATCCTGCAACCGTGCATGCGCCAGAATCACCGCAATGAGCATGGCTTTTTGCTGTCCTGTTGATGCACGATTTGCCGGCACTTGACTGGCAAGATGCAAAGCCTGAAATTCACTGGCATGCGGGCCAGGCATGGCAAGATCACCATTCAGCCTTGCGCTACGGGCGGCAAGCATCAATTGGTCTTCAACCGCAAGTGCAGGCATATCCGATAACCAATTTTCGGTATCGCCGCCAAGCAGCAGCTCAACCCCGGGAAAGCCAAACCAGCCACGCGCCGCTTCTTCGTTTAACGCCTTGATCAGCGATTGCCGCGCTGCGGTAACCGCCACCGCAGTTTCGGCAAGAACCGATTCAAGCGCGCTAAACCACGAATCATCGCCACGCTGTTCGGTTAGCAGATGCGCGCGTTGCCGAAGCGCCTTTTCATAGCGCGACATACGGCCAATATGTGCCGGATCAAAAGCAATCACCAACCGGTCAAGAAAGCGCCGCCGCGCCGCCGGACTATCCAGAAAAATGCCATCCATCTGCGGGGTCAACCATGACACCGCCAGACGGCTGCCAAGATCAGCCTGTGACACCGTCACACCTTCAAGGCGCATGATCCGGTTGCCCTGTTTTGCCGCCTGCGGAACGCCAGTGCCAATTTGCACATTGCCATCTTCATTTTCCAGCGTGGCCGCAACAGCCCAATCCAGCCGGTCATCATCATCATTATCAGCCCTGCCGCGTGATGTATCAAAGCCGCTTGCCCGATAAGCCAGATGTTCGGTTTTGGCGCGTCGCATGCCGCGCCCGGGTGCCAGCAATGACACCGCTTCTAATAAATTGGTCTTGCCAGCACCATTATCGCCAAGAATCACCAATTGACCGGCATGGATGGCAAGATCGGCTTGTTGATAATTACGGAAATGATCCAGTTTTAGACGCGACAGCCAACTGCGTTTAGAAGCATTCGCATTATCGACCTCAAGGGCAACAACCGGTTTTATCTTTGGCGAAACGCTAGTCAAATGTCACTCACACACGCATTGGCATCAAAACAAACAGGCTCGCTTCATCACCCGGGGCGCGTACCAGACTTGGCGACCCCTGATCAGCCAGCGCAAATTCAACCATTTCGCTATTGACCTGACCGGCAATATCCAACAGGTAACGCGCGTTAAAGCCGATTTCCATTTCAGGGCCATCATAGCTAACTTCCAATTCTTCGGTCGCGCTAGAGGCATCGGTATTGCTTGCAGACAAGGTTAAAACACCTGATTTTAGGCCCATTTTGACCGACCGCGATTTTTCCGAAGCAATTGTCGATACACGATCAACCGCGGCGGAAAAAGCGCTGACATCAACCTGCATAATCCGGTCATTTCCCACCGGAATAACGCGGGTATAATCAGGAAAAGTGCCATCGATCAATTTGCTGGTCAGGCGGACAACGCCAAACCGGAATTCAGCCCGTGTTTCCGACAGGCCGACGAGAACATCACCGTCAAAATCATCAAGCAACTTGCGCAATTCGCTAACGGCTTTGCGCGGCAAAATAATTGACGGCATCTGCGCGGCACCTGACGGCAAAGCCTGACGGGTCATCGCCAGACGATGCCCATCGGTTGCCACGGCGCATAATTCACCTGATTCGGCTTTGTGGATATAAATACCATTGAGATAATAGCGCGTTTCTTCGGTTGAAATGGCAAATCTTGTTGCATCAATCAAATCGCGCATATCAGCAGCGGTAAGCGAAAAATTCACCGGTAATTCATTGCTGCTAATTGCCGGAAAATCTTCAACTGGCAACGTTGGTAGCCGAAAGCTAGATCGCCCAGCGCTAACCATGGCATGACCGTCATTTACCGCGATTTCAACTTCGGCACCATCGGGCAATTTGCGGGCAATGTCATAGAGCAGATGCGCCGACATGGTGGTTGTGCCGGATGTCATCACCGAACAACCGACTTCGGTGGCAATATCCATATCCATATCGGTTGCTGTTAGCGATAACTCACCCTCTTCGGCACGAAGCACGACATTGGCAAGAATGGGAATTGTATTGCGCCGTTCAACAACGGATTGCACATGACCCAGGGGCCGCAATAAGCTCATACGATCGATGGTCAGTTTCATCAGCTTTCTCTTCTTTTAGGGCAGTTGTCGTATTTTTACGATGCCGGTTTCCGGCCAATCCACGCTATCTACAAAATATAGCATGAGATTAACAAACAAGCATCAAAATATTGAATTTTTACCGATTCGCGCCCGACATGGCGCGGGGCCGGATTCGGCCCTAAAAAAAGCTGATTCTTAGCCAGCTAAAATCGATTTTAACAGCTGCACATCTTCGGCAAGCTGGCCGTCACTTTTTGACAGTGATTCGATGGTTTTGACAGCATGCATAACCGTTGTGTGGTCACGCCCGCCAAATTGCCGCCCAATATCAGGATATGATAATGAAGTCAGGTTTTTCGCCAGATACATGGCCACCTGCCGTGGCCGCGCAATATCGCGTGACCGGCGTGCCGAAAACATCTCGCTAACGCGAACATCATAATGCGCGGCAACGCGTTTCTGGATCGCATCGACACTCACCTGACGGCTGCTAGCCCGAAGCAGATCAGCCAAAAGCTCAGCCGCGCTTTCAATGGTGATTTCCCGGCCAACAAGCATGGCATGCGCCAAAATGCGGTTTAGCGCCCCTTCTAGCTCGCGAACATTGCTAACAATGCGATGCGCCATAAATTCCAGCACTTTATCGGCAATTTGCACGGGTGCCTGTTCAGCTTTTGACTGCAAGATGCCAAGCCGCAATTCATAATCGGCAGGATGGATATCAGCCACCATGCCCCAGCCAAGGCGCGAGCGAAGCCGCTCTTCCATACCTTCAAGATCGGTTGGTGATTTATCGGCTGAGATGATGACCTGACGCCCATCTTCGACAAGCGCATTAAATGTATGGAAAAATTCTTCTTGGGTTGAATCCTTGCCGCTGATGAATTGCACATCATCAATCATCAAAACATCAACCGAGCGAAATTGTTCTTTGAATGACATCGTATCGCGAAACCGCAAAGCGCGAACAAAGCGATACATGAATTTTTCAGCCGATAGATACAATACCTTACGCGATGGTGATTGCTGGCGGATATGCCAGGCAATGGCATGCATAAGATGCGTTTTGCCAAGACCAACGCCGCCATAGAGAAATAGCGGGTTAAAGGCTACTTTTTCACTTTCGGCAGTTCGGCGGGCAACGGCAAAGGCTAGTTCATTTGGCTTGCCAACAACGAAATTTGCAAATGTATAGCGCGGATCAAGCCCCGCCATCAGATCATCACGGCCTTCGGTTGCGGACGCTGTGATCGCCGAATTGCTCGCCGCAGCTGGCGCCTGTTTTTGCTCGCTTAGCCGGTGCGGCTGGCCGCTGCGTGCGCGGTTGCTGGCAAGGCGCACTTCAACATGCCGAATCGACGGTGACACATCATTGAACTCGGCGGCTGAGATAACCCGCAACCGATCGGCATATTGGCTGCTGACACGTTCACGCGCCAAGGTTGATTCTGCCTCGAGGGTCAAGGTGCCATCTTCAAGGCGGCTAACACGCAAAGGCTTGATCCAGTGACGCCAGGCCGCATCACCAATATCTTTGCGCATCCGCAGATTTACCCGGCCCCAGCAGGCCTGTATTGCCTGATCTTCGCTGCTAGGTGACGGCGCTGATGATGTTTGGCTTGGCTCATTGCTGTCTTGTGGATAAGAGGCTGGCATTGTATCGGGATTATTCAACATATCACCAGACATCTGCAACGCCTCCAACGGGTTTCGGTTAATTTTGCCCTAATTGGAGGTTGGCTAAGCAGCGAATGCTGCGCCGTGAACCCACTTCAAGGATGAACCCACACTAACGATTTTTTTACCCTTGTTGCAAGAGACCAAAGCGCGTCAAAAGCAAAATAAACTTGTCAAAAGGGCGGTTATTTTTATTGACATAAATCTTGCCGGAAAACCGCCCATTCATCGAAAAATTGAACACAATCAATTGCCGAATCGCAAAGAGGTAATCTTAACTGCGAAACCTTGTCGCTAACTGCCAACGGATCTGCCGCGCCTGCCAACCGCCAGATCGCGACATGATTCGAATAGTGAGTCTCAAAAACCGGCAAAAAAAAGCCCGCCCCTCATTTTGAGGGGCAGGCTTTGCAAGCGTGATTGTGATTCGGGTGCGAATCGCCATCTAGGCGATCGGCAGGTTACGCTGCGAGGGCTTTGACGCGGGCCGCAAGGCGTGAAATTTTGCGTGATACAGTATTTTTATGAAGAATGCCGCGTGATACGCCGCGCTGCATTTCCGGCTGCGCCTGACGAAGTGCTTCACGCGCCACACCAGCATCGCCTTCAGCGATTGCGGTTTCGACTTTTTTCACAAAAGTACGGATCCGGCTCATGCGGGCGCCATTAATTAAGGCGCGGTTGGCGTTGCGGATGATCCGCTTTTTGGAAGACTTGTGATTTGCCATCGGATTTTTACGTCCCTGTCGTTCGATAAATACTTAACTGAAGCGGGCTTATAAGCTTTTTTTGCTATCATCGTCAAGCGCTTTTGCCATCATGTGGTGATGTGACTTTTAGCGCCAGCCTTGGCTGTAGCGCCCAGTGCTGCGTCCGGCGGTGGCTAACGCGGTTGCAACATCAGCCGCCAAAGCGCGCCACGTGCCGTTTGCACCTTGCCAATCACCAGCTTTTCCGCGCCGCGAACCCAATTTCCGGCGCCACCCATCCAGCCAAGCTGGGCCAAGGTCTGGCCGTAAAATGCCATAATGTCATCTTCATCTGCCGAAGTTGACGCAAAAATCATAACGATGCGGCCATTTGGCGAATCAAAGGCAAAGCCTAATTCAGGCTCGATTTGCCAGCCCTGCATAATCGGAACATCACCTGCCCAACGATGCTGCTGCGTTTCAGCTGCGGCTGGCTGGCCAAGCAGAAACTGACCACCGATTAGCAAAATCATCATCAAAGCTGTGGCGAAACCGCGGGTTCGCGCTGATGCTTGTTTATGACAGAACAGACTCATTGAAAAATTACCGCTGTTGTTTGATTGAGGGCTAGCTACAAACCTAGCCGTGAAACCTAGCCTTGGCAACGAGAACAGTAAAAACTGGATCGACCAGATTGGATCAGGGTTTTAATCGGTGTGGCGCAGACGGGGCAGGGCTTGCCAGCGCGGCCATAAACGGCAAGACGCTGCACAAAATAACCGATTTCACCGCCGGGCTGAACATGATCACGAAGGGAGGTTCCGCCATCGTCAATCGCGGCCCGCAGAACCGTGACAATCGAATTGGCAAGCCGCGCGGCACGTTGACCGCGAATTGAGCCAGCCTTGCGCCGTGGCGAAATCCGCGCATAAAATAAAGCCTCGCTAGCATAGATATTACCAATACCGGCCACCAACTGCTGGTTTAACAGCGCGTTCTTGACTGGGCCGGTTCGGCCTTTAAAAACGGCTTGAAGATATGTGCCGGAAAATTCATTGCCAAGCGGTTCTGGCCCCATGCCAGCCAGTAATTTATGATCGGTCATCGCCGATTCGGCAAAAAGATCAATCCAGCCAAAGCGGCGCGGGTCATTCAACACCACATAGGATGCACCGCCCTGACCATGTGCCGGTGCCATTTCCAGCATGAAATGATCATGTTTGCCAAGGGCTGGCTTATCCTCATGGATGCGTATCGAGCCTGACATGCCTAGATGAAGCAAAAGCACCTCGCCATTATCAAGCATCATCATCACATATTTGCCACGCCGTGCAAGACGGGTAAATTGGCGTCCAGTCAGGCGTTCAGCCAGATTTTCAGGCAATGGCCAGCGCAAATCCTTGCGGCCAACAAAAGCCGATAACACGGTTCGCCCCTGCAAAGCGGGAATCAAAGCCAGCTTGACGGTTTCCACCTCGGGCAATTCAGGCATTAGGCTGTTCCTGTTGCAAATGCTGCCGAGACGGCAAATACCGCAAGGCGATAAACCAAAGCATTAAATGAATTGGTGAAGATCATTTCGAAATTGGCTCCGGACTGATATAGATAGGCTTGCTTTTGGCATTATTAGGACTTTGATCATGACAGACCCTGCTTTTGACAAAGCGGATCAGGATATATCACCACCCCGCAGCGCGGATCGTGATGACGATACCATAGATTTTGGCTTTCGCACCATCCAGCGTGCCGATAAAGCGCGCATGGTGCGCGGCGTGTTTGATTCGGTTGCTGATCGTTACGACATTATGAATGATGTGATGAGTGGCGGCATTCACCGACTGTGGAAAGCGGCAATGATTGATTGGATGGCACCGCAACCTCATCAAAAGCTGATTGATCTTGCTGGCGGAACTGGTGATATCAGTTTGCGGTTTTTGCGTGGCGGCGGCGGCGAGGCCTGTATCACCGATATTAATCACGCCATGCTCGAGGCGGGGCGCGGACGGCGTGATCTGCAACGTTTAGCGCATCGGCTTGGCTGGTGTGTTGCCAATGCCGAATCACTTCCCTTTGATGATCATAGCGCTGATTTTGTAACCATTGCCTTTGGGTTGCGCAATGTCACCGACCGGCAGGCAGCCCTGAATGAAGCTTACCGGATTCTCAAGCCGGGCGGACGGTTTTTATGTCTAGAATTTTCGCATGTGCAAAGCCGTCCTTTGGCAAAATTATATGACAGCTTTTCGTTTAATATTTTGCCCGTAATGGGACAGGTCATCGCGGGTGATGCAGATAGCTATCGCTATCTTGCCGAATCGATCCGCACCTTTCCAAGCAAGGAAATGCTTGCCGATATGTTTGCCGAAGCTGGCTTTGCGCAAATCAGGGTACGCAGCCTGTCTGCGGGAATTGCCTGCATCCATTCTGGCTGGAAACTCGATTGATGGCAAAGCGCAGCCTGTCCATGATCCGGGCGCTAATGCGCTTGCCGCATATTGCCTGGCACCTCGGACGGGCGGGGGTTTTGGGGCATGTTGCCCAGATTACGCTTTTGCCAAGCTGGTTGCGGCATTGCTGCCAGCTTCTTGATCGGGCGGTGCGCTCGAAAAGCGCGGTAAATGATGCTGGTGGTGCCTTATGTCAGGCCTTGGTCAGGCTCGGGCCAGGCTTTATCAAATTTGGCCAAGCACTATCAACGCGGGCCGATCTGATTGGCCCTGAGCTTGGCCAGTCACTGACCATGCTTCAAGACCGTTTGCCGCCTTTTGCCGCCGCGAGGGCGCGCCAGATGGTTGCCAAACAGATTGGTCATCCCATCGAGACATTATTTAGCCAGTTCAATGATGAGGCGGTTGCCGCCGCATCGATTGCGCAGGTGCATCGGGCCACGCTTTGCGACGGGCGCGAGGTGGCGGTTAAATTGCTTCGCCCTGATATTGAAAAACATATGCTGGCGGATACGGCATTGTTCTATTCATTGGCGCAAATTCTGCAATGGTTGGCGCCCGGCCTTCGGCGCCTGCATCTGGTGACAGCGGTAATTCAGTTCAAACAGCTCTCAGAGATGGAGCTTGATCTGCGCCTTGAAGCGGCAGCGGCGGGACGGCTTGCCGATAATATGCGCGATGATGACGGCATTTATGTGCCATGGGTGGATTTGGAAAACAGCACCAAAGGCATGTTGATCATTGAATGGATCGATGGCATCCGGATTGATGATGTCGACCGTCTGACCAACGCTGGCCATGACATCGGAAAAATCACCGAATATGCGGCCCGCAGCTTTTTCAATCAGGTGTTCCGCGACGGCTATTTCCATGCCGATATGCATCCTGGCAATATTTTTGTCCGCGCCGATGGCACGCTGGTGCCAATTGATTTTGGCATTATGGGCTATCTCGATTTCCAAGACCGGCTGTTTCTGGCACGGTTGCTCAGCGCGATGCTTGACCGCGATTATGATATGGTTGCCAAATTACATAAAGATGCCGGCATGCTTGGCGCGGGCGTTTCGATTCATCAATTTTCGCAGTCGGTTCGCGCTGTTGCTGATCCGGTGATGGGCAAACCGCTTGGTGATGTCTCGCTTGGCGTTGTTCTTGGACAGATTTTCCAGCTTGCGACCCGCTTTGAAATCGAGGTTCAACCGCAATATAATCTTTTGCAGAAAACCATGATGATGGCCGAAGGCGTTGCCAGACAATTAAACCCCCAAGCCGATATGTGGCAATTATCGCGGCCAATGGCCGAATCATGGATGCGGCATGAGGCAGGCGTCAAAAAACGCGCCGAACAGCTTGTTGATGAGATGATGCAAATCATGGCACGATTACCAAAACTGCTAAGCGATTTCGAAGCCGCGCAGCAAAGACCCGTTGCCCCACCACCGCCAACATGGCCCGGGCGCGTGGCCCTGCTTGCGCTTTTACTTGTTATTGCAAGTTTTTTCACAAATATTCATTGATTTTTGCTATAAATAGCCAAGATGTGAATTTTTGTGATAATTTTATCACTGTTTGATGATAAATAGAGAAAGTGACCATTTCTGTGAATTTATCGGCAATCATTACCGCATTGGGCGGACGCCATGCCATTCAGCAGCTTTTGAATGTGGGGCCAAGCGCGATCAGCAATTATGTGACCCGTGGTCATTTACCTGAACGCGCCAAACCAATTATCTATGCTGCGCTGACCCAAAAAGGCTATCAGATCCGCGCTGATGATCTTGAAATTCTGGCTGGCCCACCCGCCACATCAGCGCAGGCACAGAATAATGCCACCCATTTCGGCAAGCGGGTTTTGCTCATCGTTGCTGGCGGCATCGCTGCCTATAAGGCATTGGAAACCGCACGCCAATTGCAACAGCTCGGCGCGCATGTCACCGGCGTGATGACCGATGGCGCCAAACAATTTATTACCCCCCTTAGCCTTGCCGCCCTTACCGGTGAGAAATGTTATGACAGTTTATTTTCACTAACCGATGAAGCTGAAATGGGGCATATCCGGTTGGCGCGGTCAGCCGATCTGGTTCTTGTCGTTCCGGCTACGGCCAATTTTATGGCGCGGGCAAATGCTGGCATTGCCGATGATCTGGCAACAACCATTCTTCTTGCGACCACGGCCAAGGTGGCGATGGCGCCAGCGATGAATCCGGCGATGTGGTCACATGCGGCAACCCAGCATAATATCGCCAGCCTTCGCCAGCGCGGTGTTCAAATGATTGGGCCGGTCAGTGGCGATACAGCCTGTGGCGAAGAAGGCGAAGGCCGGATGTGCGAACCGGCCGTTATTGCCGCAGCAGCAATGCAGCTTATCGCCCCGCAGAATATGATCAAAGCGAAAGATATGATCAAAGCGAAAGACCATGGCAACAGCCCGCTTGCAGGCAAACGAGTCATTGTCACATCAGGCCCAACAATCGAGCCAATTGACAAGGTGCGCTTTATCGCCAATCGATCATCTGGCAAGCAAGGCCATGCGATTGCTGGCGCTCTTGCCAAGCGCGGTGCGGATGTGACTTTGATTAGCGGGCCCGTAAACGAGCCGACGCCAGATCTTGTCACGATTATTCATGTCACAACTGCCGATGACATGTTGGCCGCTTGCAAGTCTGCCTTGCCTGCCGATATCGCCATTTGCGCAGCAGCGGTAGCTGACTGGCGCGTGAAGTCAATTTCGGATCAGAAACTAAAAAAGCCGGAAGACCCGAATGCTGACATGAGTTTAGCGCTATGCCAAAATCCCGATATTCTGGCGCATATATCAACAGCGCCAAACCGGCCAAGATTGGTTATCGGCTTTGCAGCGGAAACCGAAAATCTATTGCAGAATGCCACCAAAAAACGCCAGCGCAAAGGGTGCGACTGGATGATTGCCAATCAGGTTGGCGGTGATGCCGATCCGGTTTTTGGAAGCCCTTTAAATCAGGCTATGCTGTTAACCGCGACGGGTGTTGAGGAATGGCCGCAAATGCAAAAAACCGACCTTGCCGAAACGCTGGTTGATCATATCGAAGCGGAATTTGCCAAATGAATACACTCGCGGTTAAATTTCGGCGGCTAGCGCATGCTGACAATCTTGACTTGCCGTCATATGCCACAAGCGGTGCTGCCGGACTTGATCTTGCCGCCGCGATCGGCCAGCCAATTTGTCTCAAGCCGAATATGCGTCAGGCCATTCCAACAGGCTTTGCGATGGCATTGCCAGCCGGTTATGAGGCGCAAATTCGGCCAAGATCCGGCCTTGCATTGAAATATGGGATTACCGTTGCCAATGCCCCTGGAACGATTGATAGTGATTATCGGGGTGAAATCGCAGTGATTTTGGTGAATAATGGCACTGATGATTTTACCATTACCCACGGCATGCGTATTGCGCAGATGGTGATTGCCGCTGTCACCATCATGACACCAGTCGAAGCCGATGATCTTGACGATACCGCGCGTGCTGCAGGCGGTTTTGGCTCAACAGGTTTGTGAGGCATTATGCTGAATGATGACGATCTAGAACGCTATGCCCGTCAGGCTATCATGCCGGTAATTGGCGAGGATGGTCAGGAACAGTTATTGGCGGCGCGGGTGCTTGTTGTTGGCGCTGGCGGGCTTGGGGCGCCCGTGATCATGTATCTTGCCGCTGCCGGTATTGGCACGATTACCATCATCGATGATGATCATGTTTCGCGAACCGATTTAAACCGGCAAGTCATTTATAAAGACAGCGATGTTGGCCTGTTGAAATCGCGGCAAGCGGCCATGGCAGCAAGCGCGATCAATCCGGCTATCCAAATCTCGCAGCTAGGCCAACGGCTCAGCAGCGGCAATGTCGAACAATTATTAAAAGCGCATGATGTTATTGTTGATTGCACCGATAATGCCGAGGCGCGTTATCTTCTTGGTGATGCGGCGCATGCGGCAAACAAGCCTCTTGTTTTTGGCGGGGCGGTGCGCATGGAAGGACAGGTCTCGGTCTTTCAGAGCAGCGTCAAAGGCCATCTTGGCAGCCCTTGCTATCGATGCGTGTTTCCGGCGATGCCCGATGCGAAACAGGCACCGGGCTGTTCTGAAGCGGGAATTCTTGGACCCGTTGCCGGATTGGTTGGCACATTGCAGGCGCTTGAAACCATCAAAATTATTCTTGGCCAGCCGCGCACCTTAACCGGACGGCTTTTGCTTATTGAAGCAGCGGGAAGCGATTTTATGGAAATTCAAACCGTCGCACGGGTTGATTGCCGCTGTTGCGGCACGCCGTCTGGCGATGCGGCCAAAGACAGCCTCTAGCCGAATTGTGGGCTAAGCCACCAAATATCAGTAAGCCAAATATCAGTAAGCCAAGTTCCGCAAGCCCAGCTCCACAAGCCAAGTTCCGCAAGCCGGATATATCTAGAGCATGGCCTCGATCACCCGATCAGGCGGGGTATGGCCATCCCAGAATGTCTGCACATTGATGATCACCTTGTCACCCATTTGCAAACGCCCCTCAATGGTCGCCGATCCGATATGCGGCAGCAAAACAACATTTGGCAAATCACGCAGTCCGGCCGGAATTTCCGGCTCACTGCTATAAACATCAAGTCCAGCACCAGCAATATGACGCTGCGCCAAAAGATCGGCAAGCGCGACTTCGTCAACCACTTCGCCGCGTGATGTATTCACCAAATAGGCCGATCGCTGCATCAGCGACAGGCGTTCACGCGATAATAGATGATTGGTTGCCGATGTATGCGGGCAATTCACCGAAACAATATCAACGCGTGCCAACATCTGTTCGAGTGATTCCCAATATGTTGCCTCAAGTTCGGCTTCGGTCTCAGGATGAACCGGTTTCCGGTTGTGATAATGCACCGACAAACCAAATCCACGCGCACGCCGCGCAACCGCTTCACCAATCCGGCCCATACCAACAATGCCAAGCCGTTTGCCATTAATGCGATGACCAAGCATGCCTGTTGGTGACCAGCCCTGCCATTGACCTGATCGTGCCAGCGCATCACCTTCGGCAATCCGCCGTGGCACCGCCAGAATCAGCGCCATTGTGACATCAGCCGTATCTTCGGTTAACACGCCGGGGGTATTGGTGACAGTAATGCCGCGCGCCTTTGCCGCGGCAAGATCAATATGATCAACACCGGTTCCAAAAGAGGCAATCAGGCGCAATTGGCTTCCTGCCTTGGCAATCAATTCAGCGTCAACTTTATCGGTAACAGTTGGCACAAGAACATCAGCTGTCTTCACAGCCATTTCCAACTCGTCACGGCTTAGCGCCTTGTCACTATCATTTAAAGTCGTGTCAAAAAGCTCACGCATCCGGGTTTCGATTGTCTCCGGAAGCTTGCGTGTCAAAATCACTTTTGGTTTGCTTTGACTCATAGATGGCTCTCTTAAATTGAAAACAAATACCGAACTCTGGCTGGCAATTGGCCTGAAAAAACCCTAAGCTTGCGTCGCAGGCCAAAGGGCCTATTGAATTAATTCTTTAACCCGCATCAATCTGCACCAAATACCGCCAAAACTCTACCAGAACAACGAGCAGCATGACAAAAAAATTTATTGTGATATTTCAAAAGCCGCTGATCATGACACTGGTTTTTGGCCTTTTCTGGCTATTACCAGCCGTGATATCGCCAATTGGCTGGTCAGCCGCCATTGGCATAGCGCAAGCGCAGGAAGCCAAATTGACCGTTCGCGGCAGCGGCTTGCCGGTACCGCGCTATGTGACATTGAAATTTGACGAAGCTAATTTGCGGGCTGGCCCCGGGCGGGAATATCCCGTTCTATGGCAGTATCGAAAAGCTGGTCTGCCACTTCTGGTTGATGCTGAATTCGGTATCTGGCGCAAAGTCATTGACCATGATGGCACCGCAGGATGGATGCATGGATCGGTTCTATCGCTTCGGCGCATGGCGCTGGTACAAAATAATATGGCCAAAATCCATGCCAACCCTGATGAAACATCAAATGTCATTGCCCTTGCCGAACGGTTGGCGCTGATGGAATTGCAATCCTGTCCAAAGGCATGGTGCCGTGTGGCAAATAATGATGTTCGCGGCTGGATCAAGCGGCAGGCGGTTTGGGGCCTTCTCGAAACCGAAAGCCTCGATTGAGTTTTTGCATTTTTCAAAAAGAAAAACGGCACCCCATTTTTAATGGGATGCCGCAATGATCTAGGCCGGTTAAAGATTTGCCATTTTAGGCAATATCAAACCGATCAGCATTCATCACCTTGGTCCAGGCTGCCACGAAATCGGTCACAAATTTGTCATGTGACTGGTTGGTTGCATAAACCTCGGCAAGCGCGCGAAGCTGGGAATTTGATCCAAAGACAAGATCGACCCGGGTTCCGCTACGCACCACTTTACCAGTGACACGATCACGCGCTTCGTAAGAATTGCTTCCTGTTGGCTTCCACTCAACACCCATATCGAGCAAAGTGACAAAGAAGTCATTGGTCAATTTGCCCGGTGTTTCGGTAAAGACACCATGGTTGTTTTCACTGATGCCCAAAGCCCGCATACCACCAACAAGAACGGTCATTTCCGGTGCGGTAAGACCCAATAGCTGAGCTTTATCAAGCAGCATTTCTTCAGGACTGATGGTAAAGTCGGTTTTCTGGAAATTACGGAACCCATCGGCAACCGGCTCAAGAACCGCGAATGATTCAATATCGGTTTGCGCTTGTGTTGCGTCCCCACGGCCAGGTGTAAATGGAACCTTCACGCCCGATGCCTGTTCGATACCAACATTACCTGCAAGGACAATCACATCAGCAACCGATGCGCCTGTTTCGGCAGCGATTGGCTCGAGAACCGACAAGATGCGCGCCAGCTGATCAGGCTTGTTTGCAGCCCAATCTTTTTGTGGTGCAAGACGAATCCGGGCACCATTGGCACCACCACGCATGTCTGAGCCGCGATAGGTTGATGCGCTTGCCCATGCGGTTTCGACCATGTCTTGAACGCTTAGGCCACTGGCGGCAATGCGGGCTTTGACCGCATCAACATCATAATTGGTGTTGCCAGCAGGGACCGGGTCTTGCCAGATCAATTCTTCGGCTGGCACTTCTGGGCCCACATAGCGGCTTTTTGGCCCCATATCACGATGCAGCAATTTAAACCAAGCGCGTGCAAACGCATCGGCAAACTGATCAGGGTTTTTATGGAAACGCTCGGAAATCTCACGGTAGCTCGGATCTTCGCGCATCGCCATATCGGCTGTTGTCATCATCGTTGGAACGCGGATTGACGCATCTTCGGCATCTGGTGCCAGATCGCTATCCTTTGGATCGACCGCATGCCAGATATGCGCACCGGCCGGGCTTTTGGTCAATTCCCATTCATAGCCGAGAAGAAGGTCAAAATAGCCATTATCCCATTTTGTTGGATCGGCTGTCCACGCACCTTCAATACCGCTTGTGATGGTATCGCTTCCTTTGCCCGATCCATGGCTGCTAATCCAGCCAAGGCCCATTTCTTCAATGGCTGCACCTTCCGGCTCGGCACCAACAAGACCGGCATCACCAGCGCCATGCGCCTTGCCGAAAGTATGACCACCGGCAACAAGGGCAACGGTCTCTTCATCATTCATTGCCATCCGGCCAAATGTTTCACGAACATCTCTTGCGCTGGCAAGTGGGTCTGGATTGCCGTCTGGGCCTTCAGGATTGACATAGATCAAACCCATCTGCACCGCGGCAAGCGGGTTGGCCAATTCGCGGTCGCCCGAATAGCGCTTATTGTCGAGCCATTCATTCTCAACGCCCCAATAGATATCTTCTTCAGGTGCCCAAATATCGTCACGGCCACCACTAAATCCAAAGGTTTTGCCGCCCATTGATTCAATCGCGACATTGCCGGTAAGGATCAACAAATCAGCCCAGCTGATTTTATTGCCATATTTCTGTTTGATCGGCCACAGAAGGCGGCGTGCCTTATCAAGGTTGCCGTTATCCGGCCAGCTATTGAGTGGCGCGAAACGCTGCGCACCTGTGCCACCGCCGCCACGACCATCGCCGCTGCGATAGGTGCCGGCTGCGTGCCATGTCATGCGGATAAAAAACGGGCCATAATGACCGTAATCAGCTGGCCACCAATCCTGCGAATCAGTCATCAGATCATGAAGGTCTTTTTTCAATGCCTTATAATCAATCGATTTGAATTCTTCGCGGTAATTGAAATTCGCGCCCATCGGGTTCGACTTTTGATCATGCTGGTGAAGAATGCCAATATTCAACTGGTTCGGCCACCATTCACGATTTGAGGTGCCGCTCGCGCTGTTGCTTGTTACAGCCCCGTGCATTACCGGGCATTTGCCCACATTATTTCCGTCCATCTGTATCTCCGATTAGGTCTTGTGCGCCGGGCCAAACTGCCTTTGGATTTCGGCATTTATAAAGCCTCTATACGCAAGGTTTATCTATCTCGAAAGATAGGTATGAAGCCCCGTTGGGTCAAGGCTCTTTAGAATGATTTTAAACTAGCCAGGGGCAGAATGAACCCAAATCAGCAATCAGGAATTTTTGCTTTGGATATGGATTACCACATCAACCGCCTTGATTTCATGCCCATCAGGTGCAGCAGGCAATTGCGCCAGAATGACATCATCATGGGGAATATCGACAAGCTGATCATTTTCGGCTTCATAAAAATGGTGATGATGATCGGTGTTGGTGTCAAACAGGCTGTAGTCATTATGAACCATCACCCGACGAAGCAAGCCAGCATCGGTAAATTGGTTCAATGTATTATAAACCGTGCCGCCCGACACATGCAGACCAGCGGCGGTGATTTCTTCGGTCAAGCTATCTGCCGTCACATGGCGATGACGGCCATCAAGAAGCAGGGCGGCAATCGCAACCCGCTGGCGCGTTGGCCGCAAGCCGGCAAGGCGCAGTTTTTCGGCAAAATGCGCCTTTGACGTCATTCTGTCATTTTGGGTCATATTTTCTTTGATCATCTTTCCCATCGCTGGGTCAAAATGAGCGGTCACCGGTCAAATGTCAATAATGCCTTGGCTTGGAGGGGCATTTCGTGCTTTCTATAAGGCGTTAAAAGCTGCGCTTCACTTCGCAGCAAAAGACAGGAAACCAAGTGATTTTCTATGTTGGCCTTGCCTATCTTCGGCGTTTTGACCGATTTCACCGGCATCACAGGAAAATCAAAAACCAGCAGGCCTGCAAGGTCATTTCAGCCTTAGATGCGCGCCCGTTTGTAACAAGGAAGTTAAGATGTCGCCCAAAGACCAGAGCTCTTTTACCTATGATGAATTAATCAGCTGCGCCAAAGGCCAGATGTTCGGGCCAGGAAACCCACAATTGCCCTTGCCACCAATGCTGATGTGTGACCGCATCACACGCATTGATGATAATGGTGGCGAATTTGGCAAAGGCCAAATTGACGCTGAATTTGATTTGAACCCCGATCTTTGGTTCTTCCCCTGCCATTTTGAAGGCGATCCGGTTATGCCGGGCTGTCTTGGCATGGATGCGCTATGGCAGCTTGTTGGCTTTTTTCTGGGCTGGTCAGGCGGGCTTGGACGGGGGCGCGCCCTGTCGGTTGGTGAGGTAAAATTCACCGGTCAGATTCTACCAAGCAATAAGCTTGTGACCTTTCGTCTTGATATGAAGCGCGTCATCATGCGCCGCCTTGTGATGGGCATTGCCGATGGCAAAGTGCTTTGCGATGGTGAAGTTGTTTTTGAAGCCAATGATATCCGCGTTGGCCTATTTACCCCTGAAGGAGCTTAAAGATCATGCGCCGTGTTGCCATTACCGGAATCGGAATCGTTTCCTCGATTGGAAATAATGTCAGCGAAGTTACCACCTCGTTGCGTAACGGAACCTCGGGCATTGTTGCCGCGCCGGAATATACCGAGCTTGGATTCCGCAGTCAGGTGCATGGCACCGTCAAGCTTGATGTTGCCGACCATGTCGATCGCAAACAGCTTCGCTTTATGGGCGAAGGGGCAGCCTATGCAGTCCTGGCTATGGAACAGGCCATTGCCGATGCCGGCCTTGAAGATCATCATGTATCAAATGAGCGAAGTGGCCTTGTAGCCGGTTCGGGCGGCCCATCAACAGCCAATCTGCTTGCCGCATTCGATATTACCCGCGAAAAAGGGCCAAAACGGATTGGGCCTTACATGGTGCCGCGCTGTATGTCGTCAACCGTTTCGGCCTGTATCGCCACTTTTTTCAAAATTCGTGGCATCAATTATTCGATTTCATCTGCTTGTTCAACCTCGGCGCATTGTATTACCGCTGGTGCTGATGCCATTCGCAGTGGCAGTCAGGATATTGTCTTTGCTGGTGGTGGCGAAGAGCTGCATTGGACTTTGTCCGTTCTGTTTGACGCAATGGGGGCAATGTCATCAAAATATAATGACACGCCAGAACTGGCCTCACGCCCCTATGATGCCGACCGTGATGGATTTGTAATCGCTGGCGGCGGCGGCATGGTTGTTCTTGAAGATATGGATCATGCCGTGGCACGCGGTGCAAAAATCTATGCAGAACTGGTTGGCTATGGTGCCAATTCAGATGGCGCCGATATGGTTGCCCCATCAGGTGAAGGCGCGGTTCGTTGCATGGAGCTGGCGCTTGCCGGTTTTGATGGCAACAAGCTAACCGACAAGGTGGATTACATCAATGCACATGGCACCTCGACGCCCGTTGGCGATGTAAAGGAACTTGACGCGGTTCGCACTGTTTTTGGCCCGCGTGGTTATCTTCCAATTGTCACTTCGACCAAATCGCTGACCGGCCATTCGCTTGGCGCAACAGGGGTTCAAGAAGCCATCTATACGATTATCATGATGCAGAATAAATTCATTGCCGCATCAGCCAATATCCAAACGCCCGATCCGGCCATTGGCGATATTCCGGTGGCGCAAACCCGCATGGATGATTTTTCAATCAATCTGGCGCTATCCAACTCATTTGGCTTTGGCGGCACCAACGCCACATTGGCCTTGCGAAAGGTATAAATATGCAGCCCGGAACTTTACTGGCTGGTAAACGCGGCCTTGTGATGGGTGTTGCTAATGACAAATCCATCGCATGGGGCATTGCCGAAGCCGCCGCCAAACAGGGCGCCGAAATTGCCTTTTCCTATCAAATGGAAGGGTTTGGCAAAAGGCTGGCTCCCTTGGCCGAATCAATTGGATCAAAGATTATGATCGAATGTGATGTTGCCAAAGACGGCGCAGTTGACCGCTGTTTTGCCGAATTGGCAACTCAATGGCCAACAATTGATTTTGTCGTTCATGCATTGGCATTTTCCGACAAGAATGAATTAAAGGGCGCCTATATGGATACGAGCCGCGAGAATTTCGAAAATACCATGATGGTATCGGCCTATTCCTTTACCGAAGTCGCGCGTGCCGCCCGCAACATGATGCCCGATGGTGGCGCATTGGTAACACTTAGCTTTCTTGGTGCGCAGCGAAGCACACCAAATTATAATGTCATGGGCGTTGCCAAAGCGGCCTTAGAAGCCTCGGTTCGCTATCTTGCGGTTGATCTTGGTGGTCAAAATATTCGGGTCAATGCGTTATCGGCTGGGCCAATGCGAACCCTTGCTGGCGCTGCTATTACCGGTGCGCGACATATTTTCCGGCATGCCGAACATCATGCGCCACTCAAACGCAATCCCGGACTTGATGAGGTCGGGCGGGCCGGTCTTTATCTGGTTTCAGATCTAGCGTCAGGCGTAACTGGCGAAGTGCATTTTGTTGATGGTGGTTATAATAGCGTTGGCATTCCGGGCGAAGCCTAGGCTGAAATGATTACGCGCACATAAAAGGCGGTGCCAATGGCACCGCCTTTTTTCGTCTTGGTCGATTCCTGTGGCGGCTTATTCAGCGTCTTCAGCAGCAGCAGCCTCAAGATCGGCACCTGTTTCCTGATCAACACGCTTCATCGACAGCTTTACCTTACCACGGTCATCAAAGCCGATGACCTTAACCTTAACCGAGTCACCATCTTTACAGATGTCAGTGGTTTTTTCAGTGCGGCCATTTTGCAGCTCAGAAATATGAACCAGCCCGTCTTTTGCCCCAAGGAAATTGACGAAAGCGCCAAAATCAACGGTTTTAACAACGGTGCCATCATAAATCACGCCAAGCTCAGGCTCGGCAACGATATCACGAATCCGCGCAACAGCGGCTTCGCCTGATGAGCCTGAAACCGCCGCAACCTTGACGGTGCCATCATCTTCGATATCAATCTTGGCACCGGTTTCTTCACAGATCTCACGGATGATCTTGCCACCCGGGCCAATGATGTCGCGGATTTTATCAACCGGAATTTTCAAGGTGGTGATCTTCGGCGCGCTATCGGCCAAATCATCACGCGCCGAGGTCAATGCCTTGGCCATTTCACCAAGAATATGGATCCGGCCATCGCGTGCCTGATCTAGTGCAATCTGCATGATCTCAGGTGTGATTGATGTGATTTTGATATCCATCTGCAATGAGGTTACACCATTTTGTGAACCGGCAACTTTAAAGTCCATATCGCCAAGATGATCTTCATCACCAAGAATATCGGACAGAACGGCAAAATCATCACCTTCCTTGATCAATCCCATCGCGATACCGGCAACCGGACGTTTCAACGGCACACCAGCATCCATCATCGCCAATGAGCCACCACAAACGGTCGCCATTGAAGATGAGCCGTTTGATTCGGTGATTTCAGAAACAAGCCGGATCGTGTAAGGAAATTCTTCTTTGGTTGGCAGTAACGGACGAAGCGCACGCCATGCCAATTTTCCATGACCAATTTCACGACGACCAGGCGAACCAACACGGCCAGCCTCGCCAACTGAATATGGCGGGAAGTTGTAATGAAGCATGAAGCTAGACCGGCTTTCACCAACCAACGCATCAATGATCTGCTCATCCTGACCCGTGCCAAGCGTGGCAACAACCATCGCCTGTGTTTCACCACGCGTGAACAAAGATGATCCATGCGCCCGGGGGAGGAATCCTGCCTCGGCAACAATCTGGCGAACTGTCTTTGTGTCACGACCATCAATCCGAACGCCGGTTTTCAAGATCGCACCACGAACAACATCGGCTTCCATGCCTTTGATCAGACCACCAACAAGAACGGCATCATATTCATCGCCAAGCGCTGTTTTTGCTTCGGCGCGAACCTCATTCAAAGCTGCCTGACGATCGGTTTTATCGGCAATTTTATAGGCCGTTTCAAAACCCTTGGCAAAACCCTTGAGAACCTTGTTGATATCAGCAATTTCAGCTGGCTCTTCTGGCAAGGCGCGAGGTTCTTTTGCACATGATTCAGCCAATTCGATAATGGCATCAATCACCGGCTTGACTGCCTGATGGCCAAAATTCACCGCACCAAGCATGATTTCTTCTGACAGTTCCTTGGCTTCTGATTCAACCATCAAAACGCCTTCATGCGTTCCGGCCATAATCAGATCAAGTTCACTTTCATCCATCTGGTCAACGGTTGGGTTCAAAACATAGGCCCCATCAATCCAACCAATACGCGCAGCCGCAATCGGGCCAAAGAACGGCACACCTGACAGCGTCAAAGCTGCCGAGGCACCAATCATTGCGGCAATATCAGGGTTATTTTCCATATCATGCGCCAAAACGGTACAGATAACCTGTGTTTCACATTTGAATGATTTCGGGAATAGCGGACGGATTGGGCGGTCAATCAAACGGCAAACGAGGGTTTCATTTTCCGAAGGACGGCCTTCACGCTTGAAAAAGCCACCGGGGATTTTACCCGCAGCGAAGGCTTTTTCCTGATAATTGACGGTCAATGGGAAAAAATCCTGACCAGGCTTTGGGCTTTGCGCCGCAACAGCTGTACATAATACTTTAGTCTCACCAAGGCTTACCATAACGGCGCCATCGGCTTGACGGGCAACTTTACCGGTTTCAAGAACCAGCTTTGTACCGCCCCATTCCAATTCTTTGCGGAATAACTTGAACATCTATTTCATCTCTTTCATTTCATCTCAACGCCAGCAATCCAGCGAGAGAACAGCAAAAATACAACGCACATCCTCATGATGAACATTGCTGTGATAAAGGAATTAAAATGTTTTGAAGGTTGTCTCGTCTTGCCAGCGCTCTGTCTGCATCTGGTTGTCGGGGGCACCCTCAATCGGCCTTGTTCGTGCCCTGTTAATTCCTAATCCCTTTGATCACGGCTTTTCTCGCACGCAATCTTGAAAAAAGCAAATAAAATGCGCCACATGCAAAAACCGCCCTACCAATGGCAGGACGGTTTTTATCGACTTGATGTCAGGCGGGATTAGCGGCGTAGGCCCAGCTTTTCAATCAATGCCTTATAGGTCGCCACATCGCCCGACTTGATATAGTCAAGAAGGCTGCGACGCTGGCCAACCATGGCCAAAAGGCCACGACGTGACCCGAAATCTTTTTTATGATCTTTTAGATGCTCGGTCAGGTTACGAATACGCTCAGACAAAATAGCCACCTGAACTGATGCAGATCCTGAATCCTTGTCATTTTTACCAAACTCTGTAATCAGCTCGGCTTTACGTTCCTGTGTAATCGACATCGAAACCTCCTATAATGGGTTTAAGTTAAATATTCAGCACACGAACGGGACAGACCGCGCCAGCCTTGACCACCACCAAAGCCACCGGACGGTTTCCCTCCATGGCGATTGCGGTTGCACCAGTCAAAAGTGCCTGAAAACGATCCTGTGCTGATGCACTGATCGCCGGAAGCGTCTGACCATGGCGAAGCTTGGTTGCCTCATTCCCTGAAATGGGTAGCGCCGGGATGTCGTCCAGCGCACTCACGACAGGATGCAAATGCTCTAAAGCGGCGGCACTATGCGGCAGCTTCTCTAAAAAATCCAGTGAAATCGCATGATCGGCGTGAAATTGTCCGACCGAAAGCCGCCGAAGCGCGGTGACATGCGCCGCCGTGCCAAGATCGCGGCCAAGGTCACGCGCCAGCGCCCGAATATAAGCCCCCTTGCCGCAGGCAACATAGAATCGGGCGTGATCCTGATCCGCGGCAAGGCGGCGAAATGATTCAATATAAATCTGCCGCGATTCCAGCGTGATCGCCGCGTCATCATCGGCTGCTTTCCGCGCCAGATCATAGGCACGTTTACCATCAACCTTAATCGCCGAATAGACCGGCGGTACTTGTTGGATATGGCCCTGATATTGTTCGAGCGCCGCATCAATCGCGGCCTCATCGGGTCGGTGATCGGACTGACGAGTGACGTTGCCTTCGCCATCATCAGTGCTGGTTTCACTTCCCCACGCCAATTCAAATTCATAGGTCTTCTGCTGGCCCATAGCAAAAGACACAGTCTTAGTGGCCTCGCCAAGCGCGATGGGAAGAACACCGCTTGCCAGCGGGTCAAGCGTGCCGCCATGCCCGGCCTTTGCGGCATCAAAGACACGCATGACAATGGCCACGGCCTTGGCCGAACTTATGCCTTTTGGTTTATCAAGATTAACCCAGCCATGAATTGGCTGTCCGCGTTTGCGTGCCATCGCACAGTCAGCCTTGGCGGATGGCGGCAAAAAGCTCGTTCATCCGCGCTGCATTTTCAAAGCTTTCATCGAGCAGAAACCGCAGGCGCGGGGTACGCCGCAAATGCACTTTTTTGGCAACAAAGGACTGGATCAAAGGCGCCAACCGGTTCAAAGCTGGCAAAACAACTTCGATATTGACCCCGCCAAGCGGCATTGTATAGACCCGCGCATTGGCCAGATCAGGACTAACGGTAATTTCTGAAATGGTGATCGACACATTGGCCAGATCAGGATCAAAGAAATCTTCGCGCATCAAAATTTCCGACAAAGCATGGCGCAAGGTTTCACCAACACGCAATTGACGCTGGCTTGGCCCTTTTGCAGATTGCGGACGACGCGATTTTGACGGCATGACCCTCATCCCTTTAACCAAGTGTCAGGACACGCCAAACCGGCGCATCCTGTCACCAACTTAGCCGGTGTTAATCGAGTGTTCGTGCAACTTCACGAAGTTCGAAACATTCGATCATATCTTTTTCCTGAAGGTCGGAATAATTTTCAAATCCCATACCGCATTCAAAGCCTTCGCGCACTTCTTTGACTTCGTCTTTAAAGCGTTTCAGGGTTTTGAGCGAGCCTTCATGGATGACCACATTATCACGCAGCAAACGAACCTTGCAGCCACGTTTGATGACGCCTTCGGTCACCATACAACCGGCAATCTTGCCAATTTTTGACACACCAAAGACCTGACGAATTTCTGCGTAACCAATGAAATCTTCTTGCGTATCGGGGCTAAGAAGGCCGCCCATCGCCGCTTTGACTTCATCGATAAGTTCATAAATGATCGAGTGATAGCGGATTTCAACACCATCACGTTTTGCCAGATCACGCGCCTGCGGAATCGCCCGAACGTTAAAGCCAATAACAATGGCATTTGATGCGGCGGCAAGGCTGATATCAGATTCGCTAAGCGCACCAACACCGGCCGATAACAGACGCACCTTCACCTGTTCGGTTCCCAGCTTTTCTAGCGCAACGCGAATGGCCTCAAGCGAGCCATGAACATCAGTCTTGATCACAACCGGTAATTCTTCAGCTTCACCAGCGGCAATTGCCGATAGCATCTGTTCAACCGATCCACGCGCACCGCGGGCGGCCTCGTGATCACGGTTGCGGCGTGTCCGATATTCGGCAATTTCACGCGCACGCGCTTCGCTTTCAACAACAACGCAGCTATCGCCCGCCATCGGGGTGCCGTTCAGACCCAGAATTTCAACAGGCTGGCCTGGGCCAGCTGATTGCAGAGTTTTGCCGCGATCATCCAGCAACGCACGAACACGGCCGCTTTCTGCACCAATGACAAAAATATCGCCTTGCTTCAAGGTGCCGCGCTGTACCAGCAATGTGGCAACCGATCCCTTGCCGCGCTCAACCTTTGATTCAACAACAACACCTTCGGCTGGACGATCAGGATTGGCTTTCAATTCGAGAAGTTCAGCCTGCAACATGATGGCTTCTTCCAGCTTGTCGAGACCCATTCCTGTATGCGCCGAAACATCAACACATAAAACATCGCCACCAAAATCTTCAGTGATGATTTCATGCTGCAACAAATCACTTCTTACGCGCGCCGGATCGGCTGCAGGCTTGTCACATTTGTTGATTGCAACAATTGTCGGACATCCAGCTGCCTTGGCATGGTTAATGGCTTCGATGGTTTGCATCATGACCGAATCATCAGCCGCCACAACGAGAACGACAATATCAGTGATATTCGCGCCGCGTGACCGCATTTCGGTAAAGGCTTCATGGCCCGGCGTATCAATGAATGTAATCACATTATCGGCAACAGTCGTGATCTGATAGGCGCCGATATGCTGGGTGATTCCCCCTGATTCACCAGCCGCAACATCGGTACGGCGAATGGCATCAAGAAGGCTGGTTTTACCATGGTCAACATGACCCATGATGGTCACGACAGGTGGACGTGGTTGCAGGCTTTCCGCCGGATCATCATCACCACCAAGACCAATTTCGATATCCGATTCAGATACACGCTGAATCCGATGACCAAATTCGCCAGCGACCAATTCAGCCGTTTCACCATCAATGGCCTGTGTTGCGGTTGCCATAATGTTCAGCTTCATCAGCTCTTTCACCACATCGGCTGTCCGTTCGGCCATCCGGTTTGCCAATTCACTTACGGTAATGCTGTCAGGAATGACCACATCACGAAGCTGTTTGACCTGCGGTTGTTCTTCACGCATCCGCGCCCGCTCGCGCTGGCGCTTGACCGAAGCCAGCGACCGCTGGCGACGGCTATCATCACCCGACAAAGCCTGCGTGATGGTCATTTTACCTGATTGGCGACGGCCCGCAGCTTCGCGGCGTGGTGCTGGACGACGCGGTGCCATTTCTTCGGCTTCGCGGCGGCGGCGATTTTGCATTTCGGTTGGCGTTGGGCCAAATTTATTGACCGCTGCCGCAGCATCGCTTGGCGCATCTTCCGTGACCTGACGACGAGCTGCATGCGCATCGGTATGTTTTTTATTCTCTTCGCTACGACGACGCTCTTCACCAGCCTCGATTTCCTGCAATTCAGCAAGTTCGGCAGCGCGGCGCGCGGCGACCGGATCAAGCGGCACTTCTGGTTCTGGCGCGACTTCTGGTGCAGCGGCTTCAACCGGTGTTTCGACCGGCACCTCACCTGACGCATCAGCATGATCATCAGCTGGAACATTTGCCCCGCCGGTTGGTGCATCAGCCTTGGCAAGGCCTTCTTGCAGGGCGCGAACACGCGCAGCGCGTTCTTGCGCTGTCAGCCGATCATCAGCGGCAGGCGCAGATGGGGCTGGCGCCGCCGGCGCGGCGGCAGTTTGTACGGGTTCGACGACCGCTGGCTCAGGCGCTGTTGCCCCACCGCGTTGCGGCGCAGCCGGGGCGCGTTTGCGCCGGACTTCAACTTGAACCGTTTTGCGCACACCACCAACTGCTGGCCCTGCGCGTAGCTTGCTGGCGTCAATATTGCCTAGCGTCAGTTTGCTACCTGAGAGACTCAGTTTTTTTGGTTTACTGCTATCGTCAGTCATTTCGAACCTTTCTTGGTATCAACCACCGCATAATCACGCATACGCTGGTCAAACCGTTACGCCTAGGTGATACACCGGTCAGGCAGGTCATTACAACCCGCTGTTGTGTAAAACCCGTCTAAACGCATGATATCTTCATGAACCGTGCGTACTAATTTTCCTGAACCATTGCCACTCGATGCGCGCAATCCGACAAAAGCCAGACTATCACGGCCACAAATGCGGCCAAGTTCGGTTGCGCTAAATGACTGGCTGACCCAATCGACATCAAGCTTGGATTTCATTTTTGCAAGTTCGCGCGGCGATGCATCCGCCGCGGCAAGCAACCCTTCAAAATGGCCTTCAGATAATAATTTGCCGCCGCCACCAAGAAGCACACCAGCGCGGCGTGCCATTGATGCTGTGGCAATGATGCGCGCCCGTAATCCAACGGCAATGGCGGCAATATCGGCATCAACCGATTTCAACCCCACACCAAGAGCGCGTTTCAAATGACCCTTTTGATCGGCTTTGCGAATGACAGAGTCTTCGGCTGTCACCCACGCGCCACGGCCGGGCAGTCGTCCTGCAAGATCGGCAACAGCATAGCCATCCGGCGCCGCAACAAAGCGAATTAGCTTGTGCGGGGGAAGCGTTTTCCCAGTTGCGATACAGGTGCGCTCAGCCATGACAGATAGCCCCTCATGGCCTAGCTGTCAGACAAAGCCGACGCATCGTCGGTGTCTGTGCTGTCAGCGGTTTCATCAGCAAACCAATGCGCCCGCGCTGCCATGATAATATCACCAGCTTCGCCGTCATCGCTAAGACCATGCTGGCCCAAAAATTCGACAAGCTCTTCATTATCAAGACCAGCAAGATCATCAAGCGTGCGGATTTCATTTTCGGCAAGGGTCAACAACATGGCAAGGCTGATATATTCAAAAGACCGAAGATCATCAGCAACTTTCATCTCATCAAGCGCAGCATTGATCCGGCCCGATTCACGCTCGACAAATTCGACGGCGCGATTCTGCAATTCGCCAGCAATATCTTCGTCAAAGCCCTGAATGGCGGCCAGCTCTTCCAATGTGCTTTCGGCAATTTCTTCAGGGAAGACAAAGCCTTCAGCAACAAGAAGATGGGCAATCACGTCATCAATATTCAACGCATCAATAAAGCGCGTTGAACGGGTTTTGAACTCTTCTTGACGGCGTTCTGATTCTTCAGCCTCGGTCAGAACATCAATATACCAACCAGACAATTGCGACGCCAAACGCACATTCTGGCCACGACGTCCAATCGCAAGGCTCAATTGATCATCTGGAACAACAACTTCCATCCGACCAGCAACCTCATCCATCACCACTTTGGCGACTTCGGCAGGCGCCAATGCATTCACCACAAAAGCGGCTGGATCTTCGATATAGGGAATGATTTCGACTTTTTCGCCCTGCAATTCGCCAACAACAGCCTGAACACGGCTACCGCGCATACCAACACAAGCGCCAACTGGATCAATGCCTGGATCATTTGACAGAACGGCAATTTTGGCACGGCTGCCCGGCTCGCGGGCAACGCCCTTGATTTCGATAATGCCATCATAGATTTCTGGCACTTCTTGGGTAAACAGCTTGGCCATGAATTCATTGCAGGCACGCGATAGGAAAATTTGCGGGCCGCGTGGCTCTTCACGAACATCAATAATATAGGCGCGAACCCGATCGCCTTGGCGCAAATTTTCACGCGGGATCATTTCCTCACGGCGAATCACCGCTTCGGCACGGCCAAGGTCAACCGTGATTGAATAGCTCTCAGCGCGCTTGACCGTACCAACGACAATTTCGCCGATCCGGTGCTTATATTCCTCAAACTGGCGCGCCCGTTCAGCATCGCGCACTTTTTGTGAAATAACCTGTTTTGCTGTTTGCGCGGCAATTCGGCCAAATTCGATTGGTGGCAAAGATTGACGCCAAAATTCACCAGCGGCCAATGGCGGGTTTTGCTTGGCGCCTTCGGCAAGGCTCATCTGCATCGATTCATCTTCAACTTCTTCGACAACTTCGATCCAGCGCTCGAGACGAATGGCACCGGTTTTGCGATCAATCATCGCCCGGATATCACGATCCAACCCATATTTCGCCCGGCCGGCCTTTTGGATGGCTTCTTCCATCGCCAGCATGACTTCTTCGCGTTCAATCGATTTTTCACGCGCCACCACATCGGCAACTTGAATTAGCTCGAGGCCGGGAATTGATGATGTATCCATAGTCGTCTCACCTTTGATTTGTCTTTGCACCATATGCGGCGCGGCATTTATCACGAAAATTCTTTGTTCTTTCGACCTTAATCTATCGCCATTTCGGGCCTAGCTTCGCCGTTCGATAATTTCACTTGGATCGATCCGTGCCGATTCAATATCATCAAAGGCAAATTCAAATCTGCCAAAGCTTGTTTCAAGGCCAATCTTGCCATCTTCAGACAGGCCGGTAAGGCGGCCTTGGAACCGCCGCCGTCCATCAAGCATCATGCATAATGTTATTTTCGCCAATTCACCATTAAACCGGGCAAAATGTTCAATGCGCGTCAAAGGCCGGTCAATGCCGGGTGAGCTCACTTCAAGAACATAAGCAGCGGCAATTGGGTCATCAACATCAAGCAATGTCGAAATATGCCGACTTAACATCTGGCAATCTTCGACCGTCATCTCACGATCTTCTTTCGGCTCGGCCATAATCTGCAACTGGTTGCGACCCGTTTGCCCACCTGAAAACTGAACCCGCACAAGGCCAAAGCCAAGCTCGGTGATCGCATCTTCGATAATCTGGCTTATCTTGGCTTCGACCAAAACGCCTCCTAAAACCTGAATGGTGGCTTGCCAAAATGGCAACAGCCGAAACTCTAACCTAGCTGAACTGCCTGTTAAAAACGGGCCAAAACCCCTTAAAAAAGACAATAAAAAAGTGGGCCAGTGGCCCACCGTCTGACTGCGACAGCTTTATTTCGTTTTGTTATAAGCGGTGATTAGCAAAAAAGCAAGAGGCAAGAGGTGACAAGCCTGTGAGATCAATTTATCGTTCATCCATTTACAAAATGGTCAGATCAGCCCGCGATACCGCATCGCTGAAAAAGAAACCATGATGATTGGCGTTCGGCGCGATCGGCTTTTTTCATATAGCGGGTTTCTGGCAAATCGGCAGGGCGTTGTCGCCAATCTTGGGGGCCGCGCGCTGTCCATATAAAATCGGCATGCGCGCTGGCAGCCTGCAAAAGCCAGCTTTTTGCCGTTGGATCATCGCTTGCCAGAACCAGCCGTCCGCCCGGCCGAATCATCACACCAAGCTGGTCAAGAAGCGCTGTTTGCAGAATACGCCGCGCCGCATGCCGCTTTTTGGGCCACGGATCGGGAAACATGATAAAAGCGCCAGCAAGGCTTGCCGTCCCAAGACTAGGCATGATCAGCCGAACATCATCTGGCCAGATGCGGATATTGCCAAGCCGTTGTTCATGAATATGACGAAGTAGGCTGGCAACACCATTGATAAAAGGTTCAGCCCCGATGAAATCACAGTCAGGCATGGCCGCCGCAAGGCCAGCCAGATGTTCACCACCGCCAAAGCCGATTTCAAGATAGCGATCTGCCTTGCGGCCAAATTGATCATCAATAGGCCGTGCCGGATCAAAGGCAAATTGCGGCAAATCTTCATCAAGAAGCCGCTTCATTGAAGCGCGAAGCGGGCGCCCTTTCCGCCGACCATAAAAACGCGGCCCCATCGGGGCCCCGTCTTTGATAACAGCATCATGATCGGCCATTGCAATATCTGCCTTATATTTGATCAGCTATTTGATTGGGCGGTAACCCTATCGTGCCGCAGCGCGCAGCGCGTCAACAAGATCGGTTGCTTCCCAGCTAAATGTACCAGGCCCTGCTTCACCAGCGATACGGCCAAAATGCCCATAGGCTGCGGTTGGCGCATAGATTGGCGCGTTCATGCCAAGATGCTGGCGAATGCCACGCGGTGTTAAATCCATGCAATCGCGAAGCGCTTCTTGCAGCTTTTGATCGTCAACCATGCCAGTGCCATGTGTATTTGCATAAAGCGATACCGGCTCGGCAACGCCAATAGCATAGGCAATCTGGATTGTGCAACGCGATGCCAAGCCCGCCGCGACAACATTTTTTGCCAAATAACGGCTGGCATAGGCGGCCGACCGGTCAACCTTTGTCGGATCCTTTCCCGAAAAAGCCCCCCCACCATGCGGCGCAGCACCACCATAAGTATCAACAATGATTTTGCGGCCGGTAAGACCCGTATCACCATCCGGCCCCCCAATCACAAATTGCCCAGTTGGATTTACCAGCAGATCATCACCTGTCACCATCCAGCCATCGGGAAGAACATTTGCAATTACCGGCGTTACAAGCGCCAGAATTTCGGCCTGTGTCGCTTTTTCAGAATGCTGTGTCGATAGAACCACCTTATGCACACCCGTTGGCCGGCCCTTATCATCATAATCAAGGCTGATCTGGCTTTTCGAATCAGGGCCGAGGATCGAATCGGCATCCTGTTTGCGCACTGTTGCAAGATCTTTTAGAATCTGGTGCGAATAATGAATTGCCGCAGGCATCAAAACATCGGTTTCATCACAGGCATATCCGAACATAAGCCCCTGATCACCCGCCCCTTCATCTTTATTATCACCTGAATCAACACCCATAGCGATATCGCTCGATTGCTCGTGAAGATAATTTTGAAACTCGAAATCAGCGTGATGAAAGGCTTTTTGCTCATAACCAATATCTTTGACCGCCGCCCGCACCGCCGGTTCGATCTCGGCCATAATCTGGGTCAATTTAGACTCGCTTGCCCGCACTTCGCCAGCCAACACAACACGGTTTGTTGTTGCCAAAGTTTCACAGGCAACCCGCGCTTCTGGTTCATGTTTCAAAAACAGGTCAAGAACCGTATCCGAGACACGGTCACATAATTTGTCGGGATGGCCTTCTGAAACAGACTCAGACGTAAAGATATAGCTCATGGGTGAAATCCTGAATTTTTGTTGACGGTATCTATTGCCTGATGGAGCGGTAGAGGTCAAGCCATGCAGCGGTGCCAATAATCAAGAAAATAAGCGCAAAAAACCCCAAATTGCCGAAGCGGGCAAACGGTGTTGGCGACAAAGCCAATGGCACCGGCAGATCAAGAACACCCTGCGAGCCAAGCCCTATCTGTCCAAGAATACGACCATAGGAATCAAAGCCGGCAGTGATACCCGTATTGGCAACGCGCATCAGCGGCAAGCCTTCTTCAACCGCACGCATCTGCGCTTGCACAAGATGCTGCCATGGCCCTGCGCTTTGGCCGAACCATGCATCATTGGTGATATTGATCATCATATCTGGGCGCATCTCTTGACCAATGACCGCACCGGCAAAAATCACTTCATAGCAAATCAGCATTTGCATGGTGCCATAGCCGTCAAGACGCATCAGGATGTTATTTTCGCCAGGCACAAAATCAATCGGGCCAACAATCGGCTCGAGAAATGGCAACCATTTGCGAAATGGCATATATTCGCCAAAAGGCACAAGATGACGTTTGTCATAAACAGCTTTTATCGCACCGCTATGGTCAATCATAATGGCCGAATTCAGCAAAGTGCGCCTGCCGCCAAGTCGCGGGATACCCGTAATCACCACGCCATCATTTTGCGTAGCATTGCGAATGGTTGTGTCGAGCAATGATTTGTTGCGACTGGCAAATCCGGCAAAGGCGGTTTCCGGCCAGATCACCAATTTTGGCACCGCATCGCCTTGACGTGACAGGGTGACAAGCCGGTCGAGATGGCGTTGGCGTTTGCTTCGATCCCATTTATCAGCTTGTGGTATCGCCGGTTGCACAAGCCTGACCATCGATTCTGATGGTGAATAACCATTCGATGAATTGGCAAGCCGCGCCGCCCCAAAGGCGGCAAGCACCAGAGGCAATATCAAAAATAGCGCGGCAAAACGCCGATGTCCCAAAACCCAGAATGCCGGTACCAGCGCAAAAAATAACGCAATGACACATAGTCCATAGGCGCCAATCACACTGGCCGCTTGCAGGCTGGCAAGATCAACAGCAAATAAACTGCCGGTCAGATTCCACGGAAATCCGGTTGCCACAAAACCGCGCGCCCATTCGCCAAGGCTAAAAAAAGCAACAAACCAGAATAGGCGCGCCACCGGTCGTCGTCCAAATGACCATGAAACCATCGCGGCGATGGCCCAGAAAAACGCCAAAACAAATGCCAGTGCCAGCGCCATAAATGGCGTTACAATCCAAAGCGATGGCGACTCAACCATCAGCGAATGCGACACCCAATAGGTCGATGCGAGAAACCATCCTGTGCCAGCTGCGCCAAAAATCATCGAAGCCTGCATTCGGCTCTCAGCTTTTAAATAGGCAAGAAGCGGAATCGATAAGGCAAAAATCGCTGGCAATAAGAATAGCGGCGGCAAGGACAGGCTTGCAAATGCACCGGCAAGCAAATGCCAGAAAAGCACAAGAAAGCGGCCTTTAGTCCTGTTTGCTAGAGCTGGTTTTAACACGCGGCAATCCACGAAGTTTTAACAAAGTGACGCGGCGCGGGTCTCCTTCAAGAATTTCAAACTGTATCCCGCCGCGATGACGCACAACCTCGCCACGACCAGGCACCCGCCCGGCAAGCGCACAGACCAATCCGCCAAGCGTATCAATCTCGTCACGTTCATCATCATCAAGCAAAGGGCCGGTAATCGCTTCAAGAACTTCAACTTCAAGCCGTGCATCAGCAATGGCAGTACCATCGCCCTTTTGCTCAAACCGCAATTGCGCCGTGGTGTCATGTTCATCTTCAATTTCACCAACAATTTCCTCGACCAGATCTTCGATCGTGATCAAACCATCAACCCCGCCAAATTCATCAACAACCAGCGCCAAATGGCGGCGGCGCAAACGCATTTCATGAAGCAGATCAAGAAGCCGGATTGTTGGCGATATAAACAGGGCCGGCCGCAAAAGACTTTCGACTCCGGGCGTGTGACCGTTGCGAAGATGTGCAAATAAATCCTTGATATGGATAATGCCAACAACGTCATCCAGCGTGTTACGGTAAACCGGCACGCGGCTGTGATTGGCATCGCTCATTTGCCGGATAATGTCATCAAAGCCATCAGCAAGCGCAACCGAAACAATATCGGCACGCGGAATCATCACATCGGCAGCGGTAATATCGCGAAGCCCAAGAAAATTCTGCAACAGCGTGCCTTCATGGCTGTCAAAACTGGTCTTGTCATCAAGCGATTCTTGAAGCAATTCGGTCAGTTCTTCGCGGCGCGATGACGGACGGGCAAATGAGGGGAAAAACCTCCCAAGAAACGACATCATTATCCGGCCTCCCGCGTGCCAAGCCCAAGCCCATCATCAAGATAGGGATTGGCAATCTTCATCTGGCCAAGAAGGGCTATTTCCAGCGCTTCCATTTCATCCGCCATCTGATCATCAATATGATCATAGCCAAGCAAATGCAAAACACCGTGGGTAAATAGATGCAATAGATGATCACCCGCCGGAATGCCAGCCTCGGCCGCTTCACGCATTACCGTTTCACCAGCAATGGCAATATCGCCAATGCCGCCATCCATTTCCGGCATATCATCACCCGGATAGAGATCGTCACCTGCCGGAAAAGATAGAACATTGGTTGATTTATCAAAGCCGCGATGAAGAAAATTCATCGACCGCATGTCACCATCATTGCACAGCAAAAGACTGACCGTCTGCGGGTCAAGCGATAGCCGTGACGCCATGTGATCAAGCATTACTGGCCCGCGTTTTTGCAAATCTTCAATAAGGGGGGTATGCCAGCTAGATGGATCAATGCTGACCTCGATCAAAGCGCCAGCATCAGAAGTCCATTCATCGCTCAAAAATTGATTATCCTCTGGACTGTCAGGTTCCAGAGCGTCGTCGTCATTATTCATTTCACTCGTCATGAGCTATTTTCATTTCCCATTGCACAAGCAACCGCGATAAAGCGCGCCTGTTCATGCTCTATTTGGACGTATTCTGCTGCTTTTGTCCAGCTTCATACGCCTGCAAAATACGCGCCACTACCGGATGGCGAACCACATCTTGGCCAGAAAGATGAATCATGCCGACCCCTTTAATATTGTCCAAAAGCGAAACCGCCTCGGCAAGGCCGGACGGTTGACCCGCTGGCAAATCAACCTGACTTAAATCACCCGTAATGACCATATGTGAATCCTGTCCAAGCCGGGTTAGAACCATTTTCATTTGGACAGGCGTCGTGTTTTGCGCCTCGTCAATAATCACATGCGCTGCGGTCAAGGTGCGGCCGCGCATAAAGGCAAGCGGTGCAATTTCAATCTCGCCACTGGCCAGCATCCGGTCAACTTTATCCGCCGGCATCATATCATATAGCGCATCATAAAGTGGCCGCAGGTAAGGATCGACCTTTTCTTTCATATCGCCCGGCAAAAAGCCAAGGCGTTCACCCGCTTCAACGGCAGGACGCGATAAAATAATGCGTTCGACTTCGCGCTTTTTCAACGCTTCGACGGCGCGGGCAACGGCCATGTAGGTTTTGCCAGTGCCAGCAGGCCCAAGGCCAAACACCACTTCATTGCTGCGCAGTAATTTCAGATAATCATTCTGGCCTTTGGTTTTGGCGACGATTTTCTTTTTCCAAGTGTCAAAAGATTCGCCTGCCGTTACCGCATCGGCCTGATGACCATTCACGGCCCATCGCAATGCATCTTCAACCATTGATTTATCGATATCATCACGCTTGCCATCGGCAATACGACGATAAAGATCTTCAATCACGGTTCGGGCGGTTTTGGTGGCTTTTCCAGCACCGGAAATTTTGATGCTATTGCCAAAAGAATCCAGCGTGACATCCAAAGATTTTTCGATATGAGCCAGATGCTGGTTATGTTCACCTGATAATAGCGCTAGAACGCCATTATCTTCGAATTCCATACGGATACTATTGGCTTTTGCCGCGTTCACGCCGCCCCCTTCAAATTGACGATGTCGCCAGTCATGCTGTTCTGGCGCGCTTCTGACAGACGGCAAGGCACAATCTGGCCAATCTGATCAGGATGGCCAATGAAATTCACCGCTTGCATATAGGGGCTTCGACCAGCCATTTGACCGTCACGGCCACCGGCCCGTTCGACAAGTATATCAACAATTTTGCCTTCGGTTCCTTTGTTAAAGGCAAATTGCTGAGCGTTGAGCAATTGCTGAAGGCTTTCCAGCCGTTCGGATTTTACCGATTCTGGAACCTGTATTTCGGCAGTGGCTGCCGGTGTTCCGGGGCGCGGGCTGTATTTAAACGAATAGGCCGATGCATAACCAACCTTACTGACAAGCGCCAGCGTTTCAGCAAAATCAGCGTCGCTCTCACCAGGGAAACCAACAATGAAATCACCTGACATGGCAATATCAGGGCGGATTGCGCGAAGCTTGTCAATCACCGCCAGATAGACATCACTCGTGTGACGGCGGTTCATTTCCTGCAAAATATGGTTTGATCCTGACTGGATTGGCAAATGCAGGTAAGGCATTAATTGCGGCACCTCACCATGCACGGCAATCAATTCATCATCCATATCCAGCGGGTGCGAGGTCGTATAGCGAATACGCTCAAGCCCATCAACCTCGGCAAGCGCGCGAATCAAACGACCGAGATTCCAATCTTTGCCGGAGTCATGCTCGCCATGATAGGCATTCACATTCTGCCCAAGAAGCGTCAACTCACGCGTGCCACTTGCCACCAGCCTTTTGGCTTCTTCCAAAACGGTTTTGGCCGGACGTGAAAATTCGGCGCCGCGTGTATAAGGCACAACACAAAAAGCACAAAATTTGTCACAGCCTTCTTGAACGCTCAAAAATGCAGCTGGCCCGCGCGGTGCATGCTCGCCTGGCAAGAAATCAAATTTCACCTCTTCGGGGAAATCGGTATCGATAATCCGGTTGCGGCTTGCTGGATCAATCTGGCCAACCAATTCAGGAAGCCGATGATAGGTTTGCGGCCCAACAACAATATCGACCCATGGCGCGCGGCGAATAATTTCTTCGCCTTCGGCCTGTGCCACACATCCGGCAACGGCAATCGTGACCTGACGCCCCTGCTGATCGGCAGCGCGTTCTTTGAGTTGGCGCAATCGACCAAGTTCAGAAAACACCTTTTCAGAGGCTTTTTCACGAATATGGCAAGTATTCAAAATCACCATATCAGCGCCATCAGCCATATCGGTTGGCGCATAGCCAAGCGGTGCTAGAACATCGGTCATACGGTCAGAATCATAAACATTCATCTGACAGCCGTAGGTTTTTATAAAGAGTTTTTTGGTCAAGAGCGCTATGTCACATTTCAGCAGTGCAAATCCAAGTCCCCTTGTACCGCCTAGAAGCAAAGATGGTCAAGGAAAAGCCTCAGCACGGCACCACTTCATCATGATTGCGTCAATTTTCTGATTGCCGCGTTTGTAATAGCCTTTGCGGCGGCCAAATTCGGCAAAACCAAAATGGCGATAAAGCCCAAGCGCTGGCAGGTTATCTTCGGCGACTTCAAGCGTGATTATAGCCATATTCCGGCTGGCGCCATGATCGAAAAAATGCTGCAAAAGCCGCTTGCCAACACCGCGTCTTTGCTGGCCAGGCGCAACACCAACCGATAGGATTTCAGCTTCATCATCAATGATCGTGGCAAGAAGATAGCCGCCAAGATATGAGTGTAGATCATCGGTTGATGTGGATTGCGGCTGATCATGATCTGGCCGCAGATCGACAAAGCCACAAAAAACAGGGTTGTTCTGCAATGCCATCAGGCGCAGCTGATCAAGCGCGGTTGCAAATAGTCTGGCCTCAAGCGCAGCAATAGAATCACAATCAGCCGGGGCGATACGCCGTATCATCAAGCCGATGCTTTCTTTTTCGGCCCGAGGCGCGGATCGGCGAGATAAAGCGGTGTTAATGGTGCGGCAATGCCTCTGGCAAGGTGATGCGCGGCAAGTCTGGCAATCATGCCAGCATCGACAAATAAATCATCAAGATCCTGATCAACCGCATCATCGCAAATTGTGCTACCACCCGCCAATTGAACCCGCCTGCCAGCGGCAACAAAGGCGGCAATGACGGCTTGCCTGTCATGGCCGGCAAGCAAAATAGCCTCTTGGCCAAGCGCCGAAGGCACAAGCAATGGCAATTGTTCGATCTGCGCTTCAAAAATATCACCTTGCGGTGTCATATCGGCGGCAAAAAATTGTGCATAGACATTGCCACGGCGCGTATCGGCAAGACAAAGCATTGGCAAATCGCCATCTTCACCACCACAAGAATAGGCAAGCGCCGCAAGGCCAGAAATACCAAGCCCGGGCAAATCATGCGCCAGGCAAACGCCTTTTGCCGCGGCCAATGAGACACGAAGGCCGGTAAATGACCCGGGGCCGCGCCCCGCGGCAACATGGCTGATCATGGAAAAATCAATATCTGCCTCGGCCAATGCCGAAACCGCCAATGGCACTAATGATGCGGCCTGCCCAAAGCTGGCCTCGGCCGTTTTCATGGCGCGGATCACCCCATCGGCATAGACGGCAACTGACAGTTGATTGGTGCTGGCTTCAAAGGCTAATATCACCGGCAAGACATCGGGGCGTTTCGGCGTTTTCAATCGGCTTATCCTTTTGTCCAATTCAGGTTATCCGGTTGCATCACGTTACCAAGATGCGTTAACTAAGCGCGCTCTATCATCGACAACGCCGCCGGTAAAGTCAGGGTTGTATCATTTTTTAGGTGAAAAATCTGCTATGGATATAAGGCATTATCAAAATGTTTGTCATTGGCTTGCCTATCTTGGCGCCAGATCTTTGGCCGTGTTGGTTCTGATGCTGTCTTTTCTGGGGTCGGCCTTCGCCGCGGATCATGCTGTCATTTTAATGTATCATCGGTTTGGCGAAGACCTACTTCCAAGCACGAATATCCGCCTTGATCAATTTGATGCGCATCTTGAAAAACTATCAAATGGCAATTATTCGGTCTGGCCCCTGGCAAAGATTGTCGATCATTTGCAAAATGACCTACCGCTTCCCGACCGCACTGTCGCGATTACCATTGATGATGCCTATCTATCGGTTTTCACCGAAGCGTGGCCTCGGCTAAAAGCAAAAGGCTTTCCCTTTACCGTTTTTGTCGCCACCGATCCGATTGATCGCAATCATCGCGGCTATATGAGCTGGGATCAGCTTCGGCAATTACAGGCTGATGGCGTTGGCATTGGCAGCCAGACCGCCAGTCATCCGCATATGCATTTATCAAGCCTTGCCGATATTGACGCCGAATTACAAAATTCAAACCAGCGGTTCCTAACCGAACTTGGCCTTCGTCCAAATCTGTTTGCCTATCCATATGGCGAATATAATCTGGCCGTTATCGAGCGCGTTAAAGCCGCTGGTTTCATTGCCGGTTTTGGTCAAAATTCGGGTATCGCGCATGGCTATGATGGCTATTTCGAACTGCCACGTTTTGCCATGAATGAACGTTTTGGCGCGGTGGATCGTTTGTCATTGGCGATTGACGGCCTGCCCCTCAAAGCCAGTCAAATTCTGCCTGCCGATGTTGTGATTGACAAAAACCCGCCTGCCTTTGGCTTTACGCTGGCGCCAGAGATTGCCACAAATAATCAATTGCGCTGTTTCAACAACACCTATGACCAGTTGAAAATCAGCCGATTAGGGCCGCGGGCCGAAGTGCGGTTTCCCGGCCCCTTGCCATCGGGCCGTGCCCGCGTTAATTGCACCATGCCCGGCCCTGATGGACGCTGGCGCTGGTTTGGCAAACAGTTTCTGGTGCCGTAAAAGCGGGGGCAATTCTAACTTAAATACGCCAAGGCAAAACGACCAAAATCATTGCTTTGGATCAGGACTTCCAGCTTGTTCACATAGGCTTGACCAATTTCGGCATAGCGATCGAGATATTTGACCAGAATATTGGCGTCATCAGCTTTTGGGTGACGACGCAATTCTGAACGCGCCTGGCGAAATTCCTGATAATGAGAATGCGTATTCAGGTTATGCATATAGGCACGAACCGAGCCAAGCAAAGATCCAAAACTGCGCACAACGGCACGGTCATTGCTGGCATCAAGCGGCCTGATGCCAGCATAATCACGCCATGCCCATTGGCCAAATAGCGCATTGCCCTGAATGGCAAACCGTGATGTTCCCCAGCCTGATTCAACCGCCGCCTGCGCCAATGCCAATGCCACCGGAACCGTATCAACCCGCTCTAGCAATCGCGTCATCAAGGCGTTGCTATCCTGATCGGTCACGTCAATTTTATAAAGCTGCGCCCATTTTTCCAATGTCGCCCGATGCCCATTGTCAAAGGCACGCTTAATTGCCTCGCGGCGTTTGGTGATTTCCTCATTGCTCGCCAAAATAAGCGGCAGCACAATTTTGATGAAAGAATCCTTTTGCGCTGTGCCAGATAAAGCCAAATGCGAGTCAGGAATATGGGGGGGGAAATCGCGTGGAACCAAAATTGGTTCTAGGGCTGGAACCAGCTTTGCTGATTCAAGTTCAATATGGCTAGTATTCGGCCCTTTTAACGTTTTCGGAGCCTTTGCCAACACTGATTGATCAGGCGCATCGCGCGCCGCGACATCAACGCCAGATTTGGGTGAAGCCTCGATTACCAGTGATGGGTCTGGCGGTGCCCCGTTTGGATCAATGACAGGTGCAATCATTTGCCCAGATGGCAAATCGGCTGTCTTTGCCTGTTCGGTAACAGGGTCATGGGTATGAAAAAATTGGGGGGGGGATAGCCCAAAAAGACCGGGGCCGGTAAAGCCGAAAAACGCAATAGCTGCAGCGATCCAGACGATCCGCCTGTTAGTCAGCCAGTTGGAAATCGACGATATCACGACCTAAGCCCTATAACTGAACATCTATAATTGGCGCTGTTGTGACTTTTTTAAAGCTCGGCCGCACGAACCTCACGCACTTCAGGGATGTAATGACGAAGCATATTTTCAATGCCCATTTTCAATGTTGCTGTCGAGCTTGGGCAGCCCTGACAGGCACCGCGCATCTGCAATGTGACGACACCATCATCAAAACCCTGAAACACAATATCGCCACCATCCATTGCCACTGCCGGACGAACGCGCGAATCCAAAAGCTGTTTGATCTGCTGAACCGTATCGCTGTCATTGTCTTCGGCATGCGGGTCAGCAAGCTGGGCATCTTTTTCAATGACCGGCATGCCCGATGCGTAATGTTCCATAATGCCAGCAAGAATGCCCGGCTTTAGCGCAAACCAGTCAAGCCCTTCAGCTTTGGTCACTGCAACAAAATCAGCACCAAGAAAAACCGCTGTTACGCCATCAACTTGGAAAAGGCGGCGTGCCAATGGTGATGTGTTGGCGCTATCAGAATCGGCAAAATCAGCAGTACCCTGCGCCATCACCGGAACACCCGGGATGAATTTCAATGTTGCCGGATTCGGCGTATCCTGTGTTTGAATAAACATCTAATCATTCCTTTTCGATGCGATAAATTTACCATCAGCAAGGCCCATTTCAGGGCAACAACAGATTAATCTTTCGTCATTTAAGCTAACTTCGTAATCCTGGCGCAGACAGATTGATCGCCAGCCCAAAATCATTTTCATGCCATCGCATAATTTGCGTCAGCCCCATAATATCCATATAGGGATTTCCGGTAAAACTACAACCCGAAGCCATGCCAATATCGCATATCTGCACCGATCTGGCTAGTGATCAGCGCATCCGGCCATTATGCGGCCCTCTAACGATCGGTGCTAGATCCTAAAAATCCAACAATATCACGCACCTCAGCAAGAATCGGCCGCGCAATGGCCGCGGCGCGTTCGGCGCCATCGGCAAGAATCGCGTCAATATCGGCAGGATTTTCAAGAAGCCGCCGCATTTCCGCACCAATAGGCGATAATTTGGCAACAGCCAGATCGCCAAGCGCGGGTTTGAAATCACCAAATCCACGCCCGCCAAATTCGGCAAGAACATCGTCGGTGCTGCATGCGGCAAGCGCCGCATAGATACCAACAAGGTTGCTGGCCTCAGGCCGATCAGCAAGGCCGGCCACTTCAGATGGCAAAGCATCAGGATCGGTTTTTGCCTTGCGGATTTTCTGCATGATCATATCGGCGTCATCGGTCATATTGATCCGTGAATTATCCGACGGGTCAGATTTGCTCATTTTGGCATTCCCATCGCGAAGACTCATAACGCGTGTTGCGCTGCCGAAAATTTGAGGTTCGGGAAGCGGAAATACGTCTTTATCATAGATTGAATTAAAGGCCTGCGCGATATCACGGGTTAATTCAAGATGCTGTTTTTGATCTTCACCAACCGGAACATGCGTTGCGCGGTAAGTCAGGATATCAGCTGCCATCAGGGTCGGATAGGCATAAAGACCAACCGACGCATTTTCGCGGTTTTTGCCTGCCTTTTCTTTGAATTGCGTCATCCGGTTCAGCCAGCCAAGACGAGTCACACAATTGAAAATCCACGCCAGTTCGGCATGTTGCGGCACGCAAGATTGATTGAACAAGATCGATTGTTCGGTTGAAATACCAGCCGCGATCAGACTTGCCGCCACTTCGCGTGTACTTTTCCGCAAATCTGCCGGATCCTGATGAACGGTGATTGCATGCAAATCGACAACGCAATAGATCGATTCAAAATCATGCTGCAAGGAAACCCAATTGCGAATGGCACCAAGATAATTGCCAAGATGCAAATTGCCGGTTGGCTGGATGCCGGAAAAGATACGGCCTTTTCCGGCGGATGTTTGCGCGGTTGAATCGGTCATTTGGTCTATCCATCAAGCCTGATCAGATGAGGGCGGGCCGGGGCCAAACCATCACATCTGAAATTGACATTACATCCGAGCGTTATCCCCGCTTGCGCGGCCGCGGTCAAGTCTTTCGGTTTCCAAAGCGGCGGACAAATCCGGCTGGAATTGCCCGAAAACACCATGCGGCGACCAGAAACCCGCCACCGCCAACAACGACCAAACAGGCAAGCCAGCCTGCCGCGGGCAGAAGCTGTCTTATCCCCCCCGCCAGCGAAACCATCGCCAAAAGCAAAATCGCCATTACCAAGCTAGCAAGAAAAATCCGGCCAATCATGCCAAGCGAACCACCACCAAGACGACCCCGGCGGTGCAACAAAACCGCCATGGCGATTGCGGCTATCAATCCTGATAATGACGTTGCCAGCGCCAGCCCGACATGCCCAAAAATCGGCATCATCAATAATGATCCCGATATATTTATCACCACGGTCATGATTGATATTTTCAAAACCGTACCTGGCTGGCCTGCCGCATAAAAAGCCGGTTGTAAAATTTTCACCATGACAAATCCGGGAAGGCCAAGCGCATAAGCCGATAATGCCATTGCCGCCATCACCGCATCGTCAATCGCAAAAGCACCATAGACAAACAACCCCTCAATGATCGGCCCCGCAAGAAGGATCAGGGCCATGACCGCTGGCACGACAAAGAACCCGCCAAAGATAATCGCCTCATCAAGCGTTTTGGTTATTTCGTCTTTTTGACCAGCCGCCTCGGCACCCGATAATCGGGGCAGCAATGCCGTGCCAAGCGCAATGCCAACAATACCAAGTGGCAATTGCGCCACACGATCAGCATAATAGAGCCAAGAAATCGCCCCAACCGGCAGCATTGATGCCAAAATTAAATCAACCAGAAGATTAAGCTGCATACCGCCAGCGCCAAGCGCCGCAGGCAAGAATTTGCGCCACATGTTTTTGCCCGAACTGGATAGGCGCGGCCATTGCAATTTTGGTACTGCTGACAGGCGGCGTAGAACAAAAAACAAAAATACCAATTGGCACAATCCAGCGACCAACAGGCCAATGGCAATTGGCAGCGCTTTGAAAATGCCCAAATCAGTCGCCAAAATCGGGATTGAAACCGCCCCGGCGATAAAACAGATATTCGCCAGAATCGGCGCGGCGGCAGCCGCCATAAACCGGTCATGCGCATTGGCGATTGCGCCCCAAAGTGCAACGATGGAAATCATCGGCAGATAGGGCATGGTCACCCGAGCCAGATCGACCGCCGCGGCCAAACGATCAGGCGTCGCTGCAAAGCCTGGTGCAAGAAGCGCAATGACTTCGGGCATGAAAATTTCGGCAATCACAACAAGACCAAAAAGCGTAATGATAAGAAAAATCTGCGCCTCAGACGCCAGCCGAAGCGCGGCATCACGCCCATCAGTTTCGCGTATTTTAGCAAAGCTGGGAAGAAAGGCATTTGTCATCGCGCCTTCGGCGCTAAGGCGGCGAAACATATTTGGCAATTTCAACGCCACCAAAAATGCATCGGCGGCAGGCCCTGCACCCAGAAAGCTGGCAAAGGCGATATCGCGCATGAATCCGACAATGCGACTTAACGCCGTCAGGCTGCCAATCTGTTGAAAGGCGCGGCCAAGCGAGGTGGCCTTTGCTGGCTTTGACGCATTTGTCTGATCGGTCATACCGCGTCCTCATCGGCATCATCAAAAATCGCCAACAACCGGTTGCGGATCGTTTGCTGACGCGTTTCACTTTGAATTTGCAGGCCGAAAATATCTTTTACATAAAACACATCGACAACACGCTCGCCATAGGTCGAAACGGTAGCGGTCTGGATTTGCAATCCGAGGCTGGCAAGACAAAGCGTGATTTTATGAAGCAGGCCCGGAAAATCGCGGCCATTAACCTCGATCACACTATGTGTATTGCTGATCTTATTCGACAATAGAACGCGTGAGGGAACAGGCATTTGCCTGACCCGAAGCGGGGTTTGCTGCCAGCGCGCCAACAGCGCCTTCTCAAGTTTCATTGACCCTGTTAGCGACTGTTCAAGCGTCGTGCGGATACGCGCTAATTCTTCCTTACCTTCAATCGCCTGATTGTTCATATCCTGCAAAAAGAAAACATCAAGAACAGTGCCATCATGACAGGTCGTAATGCGGGCGCCGACAATATTCGCACCGGCCGCTGCCACCGCACCAGCAATACGCGCAAACAGCCCCGGATCATCAATCGTTAAAATGGTCAATTCGGTTATGCGTCGGCCCGGATCAGGCTTGAAATCAATCAATAGAAGCGCATCCTGATTGGCAAATTGATCACAAAGCCGCGCATGACGAACCTGACTTTCGCAATCAAACCCTGTCCAGTAGGTCAGGGGCAAATTCGCCGCATGAGCCGCGAACCGCGCCGCATCCCAATCGGCTAGTTTGGCTGCCGCCTCATGGCGCGCCTCTTCGGCATTGCCAAGCGCAATCACCGCCGGATCGGCACCGCGCAAAACCGCATCACAGCGATAATAAAGATCACGCATCAATGCCGCTTTCCAGCCATTCCAGATATTTGGCCCAACCGCCCGAATATCGGCCACGGTCAGAACCAAAAGCAGTTTCAACCTCTCGGGCGATTGGACAATACTGGCAAAATCCTCAATCGTTTGCGGGTCATTCAGATCATAACGAAAGGCAATTTTGCTCATCAGCAAATGATGCAGGATCAGCCAGCTAACCGTTTCGGTTTCTTCATGGCTTAGACCAAGACGCGGGCAAACCGCCAATGCCACCTCGGCGCCCAGAATCGAATGATCGCCACCGCGGCCTTTGGCAATATCATGGAGAAGCATGGCAACATAAAGCGCACGCCGCGACCCAATTTCAGGCATAACCTCGGTCGCAACCGGCGCGGCTTGTTGTAGCGCGCCGGTTTCAATCCCATGAAGGATCCCAATCGCCTTCAGCGTATGTTCATCAACCGTATAGCTATGATACATATCGAATTGCATCATGGCGACGATCCGTCCAAAATCGGGGAGAAAACGGCCAAATACGCCGCTTTCATTCATCAGACGTAGCACCCGTTCAGGGTTTTTGCGCGAGGTTAGAATATCCAGAAATAACTGGTTCGCCTGCGCATCATCACGCGTTTTTGAATCAAGCGCCGATAATGCCCGGGTAACGCGTTGAAGCGTGCTTGGATGAACATCAGCATCATGTTTTTGTGCAATGGCAAATAATTCGATCAGCCTGACCGGCGCATCACGGAACAAGGCGTCATCAACAAGCCGGACACGCCCGCTTTCAATGTGAAACGGATCAAGCTCATGGGTACGCAAAAAATCAGGACGCCAATTGATCAGGCTTTTGCGGAAATCCGTTTCCATCGCCGCGCAGAAAATACGCGTTAAATTGCCAACATTCCGCGCCGCCAGATAATAGCGTTTCATAAAACGTTCAACACCGCGAAGCCCGCCCCGATCGGCAAAGCCTAGACGCGGTGCAATGATCATCTGCGCCTCGAAATCAAGCCGTTCTTCAGGCCGGTCAGCATGAAAATGAAGATGACAGCGAACCGTCCATAAAAACCGCTGGGCCAAGGCAAATTTCCGCGCCTCGCCATCACGAAGAACACCTTTTTTGACAATGTCGATAATGCTGTTGGCACGATAGGCATATTTGGCAATCCAGAACAGGCTGTGAAGATCCCGAAGCCCGCCTTTGCCATCTTTGACATTCGGTTCAACAACATAACGCGTATCGCCAAACCGTCTGTGGCGAAGGTCACGCTCGCCAAGCTTTTCTTCAACATAGGCAAGCGGTTTCTGTTTGGCAATTTTGCGCTGAACTGCCCGATTTAATTTGACCCACATCGAATCATCACCAGCCACATGGCGCATTTCAAGAAGGCTAGTCAGTACTGTCTGATCGTCGTTTGCCGCATCAATTGATTCGGCAATGCTGCGGGTTGAATGGCCGATTTTCAAACCAAGATCCCACAGAATATAGAGCATGAATTCAATAAATTTCGTATGGGTTTCTGTGGCCTTTTTTGGCATCAAAAACATGATATCAATATCGGAAAATGGTGCCATTTCACCACGCCCATAACCGCCAACGGCAATCAGCGCCAGCTCGTCACCACCCGCACATTGTTTTTGCGTTTGCGCGTAAAGGCTTTGCAGCAATATATCAATGACCCAGGCATGCATGCCAACATAAACAGCGCCATCATTGCTGTGATAAAATGAGTCGCGAAGGCTGGTCTTTGCCTGATCAAGACGGGTACGCAAACAGCTTAACAGCTTGGCGCGATCTACCGGTGTTTTGCCAGTGGCATATGATTCAAGCTCGGCCTCAATCGCCATCCGGTCAAGCGGTGGTTCATGGACTTCCATTGCGCCCTGCAAGGGCAACAACCAACGATGCCATGCAATGCCATCTGGCATAGTGATTGGGGCGGCTTTGGCCGATTGCGATTTTGACGGTGCCAGATTTGACGTCTTTGTCATTTTTTGTCACCTGATCGCAGCGACGACGAAGCCAGATCACGGCGCAATGCCTTTAACCGGTAAAGCATATCCAGCGCGTCACGCGGGGTCAGACTATCAGGTTGCATCTCATCAAGCGCCACGCCGATTTCATCCTGCGTCATCGGCATTTCTTGCCTTTTGCTTTGATAGTCAAATAGCGGCAAATTATCGGCCATCATTGCGGCATCAACCGCACCATGATGACCGGTTTCAAGTTCCCCCAGAATTGTTTCGGCGCGGCCAAGAACCGCGGCTGGCAATCCGGCAAGCCGTGCCACATGAACGCCGTAAGACCGGTCAGCTGAACCGGCAACAACCTGATGCAAAAACACAATTGACCCCTGCCATTCGCGAACCTGCATCGCATGGCAACGAAGCTGATCAAGGGTTTTTTGAAGATGCGTCAATTCATGGTAATGCGTTGCGAAAAGCGTTCGACAAGCGCTGGCATCATGCAGATATTCAAGCGTCGACCAGGCTATAGCCAAACCGTCATAAGTGGCCGTGCCACGACCAATTTCATCAAGAATAACCAATGAGCGATTGGTGGCCCGATTCAAAATCGCCGCCGTTTCAACCATCTCAACCATGAAGGTCGAGCGGCCGCGTGCCAAATCATCGGCCGCGCCAACACGGCTGAACAAACGATCAACAAGACCAATTACCGCCTTTTCGGCAGGGACGTAAAGCCCCGCCTGCGCCATGATGGCAATATGCGCATTCTGTCGCAAAAACGTTGATTTTCCGGCCATGTTAGGGCCGGTCAAAAGCCATAATCGTCCATCATCCAGATTACAATCATTGGCGATAAAAGGGGTTTGCGAATCAAGCATCGGCTCGATCACCGGATGACGACCCTTGGTAATGTTAAATACCGGTTCGGCAACCATTTGTGGACGGCAATAATGGCTCGCTGTCGCTAGCTGGGCTGCAGCTGTCGCAACATCAATTTCGGCAAGCGCACGCGCCGCATCGCCAAGATCAGGCGCCGCTTGCATAACCAATGACCGCAAGCGGTCAAATATATCCAATTCAAGCGCCAGCGCACGATCAGCAGCGCTGGCCATATCGCGTTCCATTTGCGCCAGCTCGGTCGTGGTAAATCGCACTGCCTGCGCCGTGGTCTGTCGATGGATAAAGGTTTCATGATCCATCAATTTACCAGCATGGTTGCTTCGTACGTCAATATGATAGCCAAGAACATTGTTATGTTTGATCTTCAGCGAGGCGATGCCCGTTTCATCAGCATAGCGGCTTTGCAACGCGACAATTAACCGGCGGCTTTCATCACGCAGACCGCGCAAATCATCAAGGGCAAGATCATAGCCTTGTCGGATAAAGCCACCATCGCGCGCCAAAAGTGGTAATTCATCTCCCAAGGCAGGCGCCAATTCATCGCATAAACCGCGCGGACGTAACATCATATCAAGGCAATCTGGCAAGCCATCAGGCAAAGCAAGTCCACCAATGCCTTTTGCTGCAACCGCCTTTATCTGCGAGGCGATGTCGCCAGCGCTATCAAGACCATTGGCAATATTTGCCAAATCGCGCGGGCCACCATGACCAAGCGATAGGCGCGATACAGCGCGTTCAATATCGGGCTGAATCCGAAGCTGGGATCGTACCTTATCACCGCAAGCAGTCTCGGCCAGAAACCAGCTAACCAGATCAAGCCGTGACTCAATCGCCGAAACATCAAATAGAGGCGCGGCAAGCCGTTCGCCAAGAAGCCGACCACCTGCCGCGGTCAAGGTACGATCAACCGCATGAAGTAAGCTGCCCCGCCGTTCGCCGGTCAAAGTGCGCGATAATTCCAAAGACCGCCTTGTTGCCGGATCAATTTCCATAAAGCCAGCATCACTGACCACCGTCAGTGGCAAAAGCCGCGGCATATTGCCAACTTGCGTTGCCTCTAGATAGCCAAGAAGCGCACCGCCGGCTGACAGCATTGCGCGGCTGAAATGACCCATGCCATCCAGACTTGCAACCTGATAGAAGCGTTCAAGTGCCTGTCTGGCGCGAGTCGAGTCGAATAGCGATGCAGCCTGTTCGGTTGCACAGATTTGGCTGGCATGAAACCAGTCGGGAAGATCGAATCCCTGCGGATGGATCAATTCAGCTGGATCAAGACGCGCAAGCAAGGTTTCAAGACCATCATCAGCCATTTCTTGAACCAAAAAATCGCCTGTAGACATATCAGCCCATGCCAAAGCTAGCTGGGTTTCTGCCCGGCCAAGCGCAACAAGATAATTGTGCGCCCGCGCTGGCAGTAATTCATCTTCGGTTAAGGTGCCAGGGGTTAGCACCCGCACCACATCACGTTTTAGCGGGCCTTTGCCGCCACGTTGTTTTTGTTCTTGCGGATCTTCGGTTTGCTCACAAATTGCCACCCGATGACCCGCGCGTATCAACCTTGCAAGATAGCCATCAACCGAATGAACCGGAACGCCGCACATTGGCACATCAAGCCCGTCTTTGCTGCCACGTTTTGTGAGCGTAATGCCAAGCAGCTTGGCGGCAATTTCGGCATCTTCAAAAAACATCTCATAGAAATCGCCCATCCGGTAAAAAAGCAAAGAATTAGGGTAGGATTCCTTGACGCGCAAATATTGCGCCATCATTGGGGTCGGCGCTTTTACTTTTAGCGCATTTGCTGTAGAAGATTGAGATGTCATAGCATTTTGACATTGCCCCAACTTGATCTTTAGAACAAGATCGAACCGGTTCTGGTAGGACGTTATAACCAATTATTCTTGCGTTGGTTCGTACCAGAGTGAAATTTTAACCCACATGGCCGTTTTTTCGACGCCGTGACAAAGTATTTGAGACATGACAGATAAAGATAAACTCCTTGATGCCGAAGCCCTTGCCTTTCACGCCAACGGCCGCCCCGGAAAATTCCAAATTGCCGCCACCAAACCGTTGACAAGCCAGCATGATTTGTCGCTTGCCTATTCGCCGGGTGTGGCAGCGCCATGTCTTGAAATCGCTGCTGATATCAATACGGCTTATGATTACACCAATAAGGGCAATCAGATTGCCGTCATCTCGAATGGCACGGCGGTCCTCGGCCTTGGCGATATTGGCGCGGCTGCAGCCAAACCTGTCATGGAAGGCAAGGCTGTTCTATTCAAGAAATTTGCTGATATCGACGGTATTGATCTGGAATTAAACACAACCGATACCGATGCTTTTGTCAGCGCGGTCGAGCTGATGACGCCAACCTTTGGCGGAATCAACCTCGAAGATATCAAGGCGCCTGAATGTTTTGTCATTGAACAACAGCTTCGTGACAAGCTGGATATTCCGGTTTTCCATGATGATCAGCATGGCACCGCCATCATTACCGCTGCGGGTCTGATCAATGCGTTTCACCTGACCGGTCGCGACATGAAAAGCGTCAAGATTGTTGGCAATGGCGCCGGCGCCGCATCGATTGCTTGTGTTGAGTTGCTGAAAGTCATGGGAGTTCCAGCCAATAATATTATCATCTGTGACCGCGCTGGCCCGATTTACAAGGGGCGCGAAGGGTCGATGAATCAATGGAAATCGGCGCATGCCGCCGATACAGATGCCCGAAGCCTTGAAGAAGCGCTTGTCGGGGCGGATGTTTTCCTTGGCCTGTCATCAGGCGGTGCCTTGACCAAAAGCATGGTTGAAAAAATGGCACCACGCCCCATTATCTTTGCGATGGCCAATCCAGTTCCTGAAATCTGGCCGGCCGAAGCCAAAGAAGTGCGCCCCGATGCAATTATCGCAACCGGACGTTCCGATTTTCCAAATCAGGTGAATAACGTCCTTGGCTTTCCTTATATTTTCCGCGGCGCGCTTGATGTGCGGGCCAGCAAAATCACCGAAAATATGAAAATCGCTGCGGCAAATGCGCTGGCGATGCTGGCGCGTGAAGATGTGCCTGATGCGGTGGCTGATGCCTATGGCGGTCAGTCACTTGCCTATGGTGAAAATTATATCATCCCAACACCTTTTGATCCGCGCCTGATTGTGGCTGTGTCTTCAGCCGTTGCCGAAGCGGCAATGAATGATGGTGTTGCCCGCAGGCCAATTGACGATCTTGATGAATATCGCCGTTCATTATCGGCGCGTCTTGATCCAACCGCAGGGGCCTTGCAATCTATTTTTGAACGCGTTAGCGCTCATAAAAAGCGCATCGTCTTTGCCGAAGGTGAAGAGGAGCGGGTTATTCGCGCCGCACTTGCGTTCCGCAATGCCGGTTATGGATATCCAATCCTTCTTGGTCGCGAACACCGGGTCAAGGAAACGATCCAGCGTCTTGGGCTTGATGGCGCCGAAGATTTGCCAATCACCAATGCCAAGGCTTCAGAGCATCTGACCGAATATACCGATCTTCTTTATAGCAAACTGCAACGCCGCGGATCGCTTTACCGCGATTGCCAGCGCATGGTGAATCTCGATCGCAACGTCTTTGCGGCCTGTATGGTTAGCTGTGGTCATGCCGATGCGCTTGTGACCGGTGTGACCCGCGCTTTCCAGCCAAGCTTGGAGCATATCCGCCGGGTCATTGATGTTGCCGAAGGCAGCAAATTCATGACCACATCGATGATCATTTCACGCGGCCGGACAGTCTTTATTGGAGATGTTGCCGTAACCGAACGTCCCGATGCCGAGGAAATGGCTGATATCGCCATTGCCATGGCCGCCAAGGCGCGTCAAATGGGCCATACGCCGCGTGTCGCCATTTTGTCATTTACCAATTTTGGCAATCCAGAGTCGCGGACAAGTGTCGAGGCGCGTCGCGCAGTTGAAATTTTGCAAAGCCGTGATGTCGGGTTTGAATTTGACGGTGAAATGACCGGCGATATCGCACTTGATTATGATTTGATGAAGTCGCGCTATCCGTTCTGCAACCTTACCGGGCCAGCAAATATTCTGGTGATGCCTGGGCTGCATTCGGCCAATATTTCATTCAAATTGGTGCATCAGCTAGGCAATGTTTCGGTCGTCGGGCCGATTATGATTGGCGGCGCGCACCCGTTCCAGATTGTCCAGATGGGTGCATCGGTCAGTGATATCGTGCAAACCGCCGTACTTGCCGCGCATGACGCCATCCGCTAGCGCAGTTTAACGACAGGCCGTTACAAACTGGCCGCAAGCTGTTTTAAATCGGTTTGCGGCCGTGCGCCGATATGCGAAATGACCTCACCGGCGGCAAGGCTGGCTAGGCGACCTGACTGCAAAAGATCATATCCGTTTGTGCGGCCAAACAGATAGCCAGCGGCAAATAAATCTCCAGCGCCCGTTGTATCAATCACCGGCCCTTGTGGCATTGCCGGTATTTCGTGATGGTCAGCGCCTGCGCCAATAAAGGCCCCAGCTGGCCCGCGGGTAACCACCAGCTCATCCATCTTGCCAGCCAAGGCAGCAATGGCATCTTGGCTGCTAGATTGATACAGGCTGGCGACCTCATCTTCATTGCCAAACAAGATTGACACATGATCAGCAATAAAGCTGGATAGAGCAGCGCGGTGCCGTTCGGCGCACCAAGGATCCGACAGTGATAGCGCCAGCCTGACATCATGCTGTTTGGCAAGACGCGCTGCCTCGGCAAAGATGGCAGGGCCGTTTGGTGCGTCGAAAAGATAGCCTTCAAGATAGATCACTTTTGCCGAAGCCGCATCAGCAAGCGCAAGATCACCTGCTTCAAATTCGATGCTTGCGCCAAGAAACGTATTCATTGATCGCGCCGCATCGGGCGTCACAAGAATGAGTGATGATGCAGTTGGCGATCCGCTGGTGGCTGGTGGTTGATCAAAGCCGACACCTGCGGCTTTGATATCATGCCGGAACGCCGCGCCAAGATCATCATCATGAACGCGGCCAATAAAATTGGCGGATCCACCAAAGGCCGCCACGCCAACCGCCGTATTGGCCGCCGATCCCCCCGAAATCAATTGCGGCGATCCTATCGCACCAAGCGCGGCATAAAGCCGAGCTGATCCGGCAGCATCAAGAAGCGTCATCACCCCTTTTTCAATGCCATTCGCCTGCAAAAATTCATCGTCACATTGGCCAAATATATCAACAATGGCATTGCCAACGGCCAGCACATCAAAAGATTTTACACGCATCACCACATCCTCATTCCAAATTCTGCGACGCGACATTAGGCCGGACATGATCGAAGAACAAGGCCAATGGCAGTCAAAACCTAAAAGAGTTAGTGCAATGATCAGCTTTTTAAGCTAGACCCTAGGCCGTCAATGTCGGTATTGCGGTACGAAAAATGCGTCACTTACATCTTTATCTGTTGGGATTCGCCGCGCTTGTTGCGGCCTGTCAACCAGTGACACCATCAGCGGTAAATCGCGCAGCAGCACCCAATATTGCCGCCGCACCGGAACGCCAAACCGAAATTGACATAGTTGTCAGCGCGGTCACGAAAGACCCCGATAGCGGGGTTGGCACGGGCAGCGGCGCTGGCACCATTAACAGCACACAAGAAACAGCAACAGCCGTCATTCCGGCGACGCCGCCAGTTCAGCCAATGCCTGTAAAGCCGCCTTTTCTTCCCAAAACGATGATCGGGTCGGCATCAGTCATACTGATGCGCGATCTTGGCATTGCCACGATGATCCGGAAGGAAGGCCCGATTGAAATCTGGCAATATCACTTTGCCGAATGTGTTGTTGATTTCTTTTTCTATCCAGCAAGCCAAGGATCATCGCAATTGATCATCAAAAATTGGGATATGCGAAGTGCGGTCATTGGCAGCAGAATTAACGAAGGCAAGTGCCTTGCGGCGATGGATCGCCATCATCAAAAGCTCGTCGCTGGATCATAGACAATAGTTTGCGCCTGATCATATGCGCTGGCCTATAATGTCTTGGCTTTGAAAAGGCATAAATCGGCAATCACACAATCGGCACAATCAGGCTTGCGCGCCTTGCAGACATAACGCCCATGAAGGATCATCCAGTGATGCGCGCCTTTTTTCCACCGGTCGGGAACACGGCGAAGCAATTCCTTTTCAACCGCATCAGGCGTTTTGCCGGGTGCCATGCCGGTGCGATTGCCAAAGCGAAAAATATGCGTATCAACGGCAATTGTCGGCTCGCCAAAAGCTTCATTCAAAACCACATTCGCCGTTTTCCGGCCAACCCCGGGCAAAGCCTCAAGCGCCGCACGATCCTGTGGCACCTGACCATCATGCTTATCAAGCAGGATTTGCGACAATTTAAAAACATTTTTGGCTTTGGTATTGAACAGGCCAATGGTGCGGATATGGTGGCTTATTGCGTCACTGCCAAGCGCCACCATTGCCGCTGGTGTGTTGGCGGCGGCGAACAGGCCTTTGGTTGCTTTATTCACCCCAACATCCGTTGCCTGTGCTGATAGAACAACAGCAACAAGAAGCGTGAATGGATCGGTGAAATCAAGTTCGGTTTGCGGATCAGGTTGACGTTGCGACAAACGCTCAAAACAAATATCAATCGCCGCAAGTTTCATTTTTACAGGCATGATCAGCCTTTCAGCACATCCGTCATATCGTAAAATCCAGATGTGGCGGCGGCGGCAAACCGTGCGGCGCGAATGGCACCACGGGCAAAAATAGCACGGTCAGTGGCCCGATGCGAGATTTCCACACGTTCGGCATCACCATAGAAAATCACCGAATGTTCACCCGCAACATCACCGCCCCGCAAAACAGCAAAACCGATATCACCCTGTTTGCGCGCACCGGTCTGGCCCTTGCGAACCATATCGGCAACATCGTCAAGCGCAACACCACGCCCTTTTGCCGCAGCTTTGCCAAGCGCAAGCGCCGTTCCTGATGGCGCATCAACCTTATGATGATGATGCGTTTCCAAAATTTCGATATCCCATCCGTCGGTTAGCTTGGCCGCGACGTCTTCGACCAGCTGGGTCAGCAATGTCACGCCAACCGATGTATTGGCGCAATAGATAATCGTATTGTCTTTTGCCATTGTTTTCAGGGACGATTCTTCAGCGGCGCCAAGACCCGTTGTGCCAATGACCATGGCGGTGCCTTTTGCCGCCGCAAGGCTGGCATGATGAAGGCTTGCCGCCGGGCTGGTGAAATCAATCACAACATCGGCCGCGCCAAATAGCGTTTCAGGATCACTGCCAATCATCACCCCATTGGCACCAATTTGCGCCACCTCACCGGAATCATGCCCTATAAAAGGGCTGTCAGGCAGGTCAGTCGCCGCAACAAGCTCAAGATCGGGCGCGGCGGCAATGGCACGAATCAACATCCCGCCCATACGCCCAGCGCTTCCCGGAATTGCAATTTTAATCATAATCCTGCCTCTATTCCTGACGGCGGCGCCTTATCGGTCGCTTTCTGTCTTTTGCCTGCTGTCGGTTATCATTATCGCCTTCGATATTATAGGCGGCTTCACCCGCACGCCGCCAGCATATAAATAGCAGGCCCGTTTGGGCAAGCCCCCAAATGACATTGCGCCCGACCGGGTTCAAATCAATATGGCAAGATTGCTAGATTAGGGAATGGTTGAACTGGCGGGGCTAGCCATCAGCCCAGATACGTTTCACCCGTTCCAAAAAGCTTGATGCTTCAGGGCTGGTATTGCCTGAATTTGAAAAAGCTTCAAGAAGCTCTTTTTGCTTTTTGTTGAGATTGGTTGGTGTTTCCACCTGAACCTCGATGATCTGATCACCCGGATTGCCGCGCCGCAGGGCCGGCATGCCTTTGCCCCGCATGCGGAATTTGCGTCCTGATTGTGTACCAGCCTCGATCGTTAACCGCGCCATTTTGCCTTCAAGCGTTGGCACATCAATGCTGCCACCAAGGGCGGCAACGGTCATTGGCAGGGGAATACGCGCATGAAGATTGCCGCCATCACGGGCAAAAATCGGATGGGGGTCAACATTGACGAAAATATAAAGATCACCTGCTGGCCCACCACGAAGCCCTGCCTCGCCCTTGCCCGAAAGACGAATCCGCGTTCCGGTATCAACACCGGCCGGAATCGAAACCGCCAATGTTTTGGCACGCTGCACACGGCCTTCACCGCCACAACTCCGGCAAGGGTCGGAAATGACCTGACCCATGCCCTGACAGGCGTGACAGGTACGTTCGACAGCAAAAAAGCCCTGCTGCGCCCGAACCCGACCAGCACCGCCACATGTTCCGCATGTGCTTGGCTTGCTGCCATCAGCAGCACCACTGCCCGAACAACCATCACATTCAGACGGAACAGTGATTGAAATATCCTGCTGCAATCCGGTAAAGGCATCTTCAAGCGAGATTGACATATCATAGCGAAGATCGTTGCCGCCCTGATTGCGCTGCCGTCCACCGCCACCGCCCGAAAATTCGGAAAACATTTGATCGAAAATATCGGAAAAACCGCCGCCGCCAAAGCCGCCGCCGCCAAAACCACCGCCGGCACCGCCAGCCGATTGGTCGAAAGCGGCATGACCCATCCGGTCATAGGCAGCGCGTTTTTGCGGATCCTTTAAAATGTCATAGGCTTCATTGGCTTCACGAAACCGGTTTTCAGCCGCATCATCGCCCTGATTACGATCAGGATGATTGGCCATCGCAAGCTTGCGAAATGCCGCCTTGATAGCTTTGTCGTCAGCGTTTTTTTCAACGCCCAATACGTCATAGTAATCGCGTTTGCTCATGCCTGCCACTTTTGCCGTGAAAATTCAAAAAACCGGAGCCAATCAAGGCTCCGGCTTTTACTGTTTTTGGCTTATTTGCTTTTCTTTTTGCCGTCATCTGAATCGGCATCAACCTCTTCAAATTCGGCATCAACAACCGATTCATCATCACTGGTTTCGCCAGCATTGCCATCGGCATCAGCTTCGGCCTGATAGGCAGCCTCGCCCATCTTCATCATCACTTTTGACAATTCGGCTGATTTTGATGAAATCGCTTCCATATCGTCGCCATCAAGGGCTTCACGCAGCGCCTCAATTCCGGCTTCGACTTCGGCTTTTGCTTGTGGATCAGCCTTATCGCCAAGATCATCAATGGCTTTTTCGGCACCATGAACCAAAGCTTCACCCTGATTGCGGGTTTCAACTTCGGCACGGCGTTCTTTGTCGGATTCGGCATTGGCCTCGGCTTCGGCAACCATCCGTTCGATTTCGCCATCGTCAAGTCCGCCAGATGCCTGGATCCGAATTTCCTGCTCTTTACCAGTAGCCTTGTCCTTGGCGCTGACCTTTACAATGCCGTTGGCATCAATATCAAAGGTCACCTCAATCTGCGGCACCCCGCGTGGGGCAGGCGAAATACCTTCAAGGTTAAACTGGCCAAGCGCCTTATTGTCGGCAGCCATTTCACGCTCACCCTGACAAACCGAAATGGTCACCGCCGATTGATTATCATCGGCTGTTGAAAAGACCTGGCTTTTCTTTGTCGGGATGGTTGTATTGCGATCAATCAAGCGGGTAAATACGCCGCCAAGTGTTTCGATGCCAAGTGACAAAGGCGTGACGTCAAGCAACAACACATCTTTTACATCACCTGTCAAAACACCTGCCTGAATCGCCGCGCCAGAGGCAACAACTTCATCAGGATTGACGCCGCGATGCGGCTCGGTACCAAAAAAATCTTTGACCTGTTCGATGATTTTCGGCATGCGGGTCATCCCGCCAACAAGAATCACCTCGTCAATTTCTGACGCTTTAATGCCAGCATCTTTCAGGGCCGCTTTACATGGCTCCATCGTGCGGGCAATCAAACCGCTGACAAGCTGTTCCAGCTTTGCCCGGGTCAATTTGACATTCAAATGTTTTGGCCCTGTCGCATCGGCGGTGATAAATGGCAGGTTCACATCGGTCTGAATCGAAGATGACAATTCAATCTTGGCTTTTTCAGCCGCCTCTTTTAGGCGCTGTAATGCTAATTTGTCACCGCGAAGGTCGATACCGTCACTCGATTTGAATGAGTCAGCCAGAAACTCAATAATGGCATGGTCAAAATCTTCACCGCCAAGGAATGTGTCACCATTGGTTGATTTCACCTCGAAAACACCATCGCCAACCTCAAGGATCGATACGTCAAATGTACCACCACCAAGGTCATAAACCGCAACAATGCCTGATTCCTTGCGATCAAGGCCATAAGCAAGCGCTGCTGCTGTTGGCTCATTGATAATCCGCAATACTTCGAGACCGGCAATTTTGCCAGCATCTTTGGTGGCCTGACGCTGGGCGTCATTGAAATAGGCTGGAACCGTGATCACGGCTTGTGTAACGGTCTCGCCAAGATAGGCCTCGGCATCTTCTTTCAGCTTGCGAAGCACAAAGCTGGAAATCTGGCTTGGTGAATATTCTTCACCCTCAACCTTAACCCATGCATCGCCGTTTTTGGCGCCAACAAGTTCAAACGGCACCAGATCGGCAAATGCCTTTGTCGATTTATCTTTGAACCGGCGGCCAATCAAACGTTTGATCGCAAAAAGCGTATTTTCCGCGTTCGTGACACCCTGCCGCTTTGCGGCTTGGCCAACCAGACGCTCACCATTTGCAAAGGCCACCATCGATGGTGTGGTCCGTGCGCCTTCGGCGTTTTCAATCACCCGCGGCTCGGATCCGTCCATAACGGCAACACAGGAATTTGTTGTTCCCAAATCAATACCAATAACTTTCGCCATATCTAAAGCTCCTTTCCCTGACCACTCACTGTCTTACCTTTGGGGTGACGTTGATTGAGTAGCCCTTTAAGACATTCCGTTCCCTTAAGGCGATCTTAGGGGGGCGCAACCGGACTTTGGCTGACCGGTTATGTCACTGCTGTTCAACTATCTATCGTCCATATAGGATTTATTATTTCGGTTACAAGAGGGAGATCATCCGGCAGCCAAAGCCGTCAAAAAAGGATCATTGCCGCGATTGCGGCTAACCCCTATCCACCCCCATTTATGCATCGTTAGTCTCGTCTTTCTGCGCCAAAATCATGCGTCGATTCTGGATCTTATTTCATGTCTATTCGTCGGTTTTCGCTTGATCATTACTGGGTGCAACAGCCGCATCACCTGCTTTTGAAACACCAACCATTGCCGGGCGCAACAGCCGGTCATGAAGAACATAGCCGTGCTGTACTACCTCAAGAACCATGCCGCTTGGCTGGTCATTGGTTGGCACCTCAAACATTGCCTGATGCAGATTATAGTCAAATTTCTCGCCAAGCGGCTCAACGCGTTTAATTCCATGTTTTTCAATAACTGATTGCAGTTCGGTCCAGCTAAGCTGGATACCGGTAATCAGCGATTTCACCGTTTCATCGGCCTGATCAAGATTTTCTGGCGCAGATTCGACAACACGCGCCAGATTATCAATGGCGCCAACAAGGTCACGCGCAAATGGCGTATGGCCATATTTACGAACATTGGCAGCTTCGCGCTCGCTTCGGCGGCGCATATTTTCAGTATCGGCCAATGCTCGCAATAGCTGGTCTTTTAATTGGTCACGTTCGGCAATCATCGCTGTTAACGGGTCTTGCGATCCGGCATCACCATTGGTTTCGGCACCAGCGGCGGCAAGCACATCATTCAGAACATCATCAATTGACCCATCATTGGCAGCATTGTCCGATCCGGCCTGATCCTGCGCGCCAGTTTCGGCGGTCTGGTTTTCGGCCGGTTCATCATTGGTGGTTTTTTGATCAGTCATCCTGGTTTCCTTTTCGCTTCCAATCACGGAACGCCAGCCTTATCTAGTGATCATTGGCGACTTCGCCAAGAGCAAAACATCAAAAATATGTCTTTTTGCCTTGATCCGATATTGAATCACGTCAACGACATAGATACCGATAACGACATTTGATGAATCCTGACAAGATATTGTTTCTTTTGCTGACTTATGAGACATTAAAATCCATCATCAGGATCACGCCAGCATGATCATCGGGCATGAAACCAAGATGGAAACAACTTTGCCAAATAATGGTTGGACATGCCTGCTATGCAAAATGCGCAAATCTGGAAATCAATCGAAGCGCTGTGCGACGAAGCCGAAGCCGTTATCAAAGATGGCACGCCAATGATGGCTGTAATCAAATCAACCGCACCGCCGGCAATGGCGCGCGAGCAAATTGCGGAACCGGCGGCAGAAGATCAAAATGAAAAACCGGCATTGGCTGTTTTGCCAAGTCAGGCGCCGCCACCTGCGGTGAATATTGTTGGCAAGACCGATCTATCGGCAAATGCCGAAGATGTATCGCTTTCCAACGCCACAATGGCCGAAATTGCTGCTGCCATTGATCGGGCTGGCAAAGCCCCAAAAACCCAGATTATCGAACAACAGCCGCAAATCATGTCGGATCAGCTTCGCCATGATTTGCTGACCGAAGTTGGCAGTGCTGTCCGCAATGTTTTGGCAAATGAATTACCGCATATGGTTCGCCATGCCGTTTCTGAATCACTTTATGAATTGCTAACAACGGCGCCGCCAAAAGAAGCCACAAAACCGGATTCGCCACAGAACCAAGCCATCGAAGCCAAACCGGCAAACCAAAAAGCATCGCCTAAAAAAGCATCGCCTAAAAAAGCAACTTCGAAAAAAGCCGCGATCAAAAAAACGGTGGCGAAAAAAACGGTG